>ERZ773009.598-NODE-598-length-26353-cov-6.005780_pt1 | contig 26353 bp, 18 predicted proteins | sample MGYA00580663_ERZ773009 | MGnify/ENA primary metagenome ERZ773009 (study PRJEB29015, sample SAMEA2737969) | human oral metagenome | biome: human oral; feature: human-associated habitat; material: dental | place: China | collected 2026 ... | reverse complement strand
GGAAAGCTTGTATACGCCTAAAGCGTATCGGGGGTTCGAATCCCCCTCTCTCCGCAAACAAGGGTGTAAATCAACGAGTTACGTGATTTACACCCTTTATTACACCCAAAAAATGTGAAATAGGTGTTTCTTTTTAGTAGGATATAAGTCACTATTATCATAGTTTCAAATAGTTACCTTGACAAATGAATAGTTATCACTTATACCATTTGCGAGTGTGTCTAGTTCAGTTTTCTTACTATCATCGTAGTTCAATGCTTTATCCATTTCTATTTCCTTGTGGAATCCATCAGTACAAAGAATAAAGACATCCCCATCTTCTACCTTTATTTTTCTAATGGGGGCAGCATCTACAAGGGTGTCACCCATAATAGATTTAGTAACGATGCAAGCATATTTCTCATAACTGGTAGCACTCAGTGTCTTAATCTTTGCCAATTCATTCACAATAGAATGGTCTTCTGTCCGATATACTTCCTGCCCCCCCCTAAACATATAGATTCTGCTGTCGCCCAACCACGTAAGGTAAGCATTGCCACCTGACACAATCAGCACAGTAACGACGCATCCCATTTGTTTCGCCGCCATAGCCATGCGTTTCAGCATCAGGGCATCATTGGCAAACGGAATGGCCTCTTTTAAGAGTTCTGTCGGCGAGTATTGGTTGAAATTTAATTCAATGAAGTCCAACAGAGCATCCCCGACAACCCTTGCAGCAGTCGCCCCCTCTGAGTAGCCACCCATTCCATCTGTAACCACAAAGATTCCCGAACCATCGGGAAGAGAACCGTGAACTACATAGTCTTGATTTTCATCCCGAGTTCCTTTGTTAGTATATTCAAAAACCTTCATTTACTTAATTGCTTGAATAGTGTTACCACCATGCTTTGTCACACGAGGGCGAATACTTATTTTTATTGGACGCTGAGTAATTGTCTTGTCAGAAGACTTGTTTGCCCACAAGTATGCTTCCCCAGAGCCCAAAACTGCCATTTCTGTCGCAGTCAACGTCTGCAAAGGTGTTATGGCTTTCTGCACATGCTTTACCCATGCTGGCGAACTGAAGCGATGCATCACGACAATTGAGCTCAACTCAATGATTTCCGTTGGCAAGCTCATTGGGTCTTGGCTCGCTATCATAATAGAAACGCCTTTATGACGCATTTCACGTATAGCAGTAGTGATAGACCCAACAAGTTCCTTGTTATTCATATACTTATGTGCCTCGTCAAATACAATGAACTTATTAAATGCCCTGCCATCAACTTTCATCACACTCGAAAAGATGTTGAGCATTACCACAAACAATCCAAGAGCTTCGTCCTTTTCAATAAACTCGTCGCGAAGGTCAACAATTATCAAACGTCCGGGTTTCAAGTACTGCTGAAGCTTGTTGCCATCTGTAATGTACTCCTCAGCAAAATCCAATTTCTGTTCAGCCATTGAACGTTGAGAAGAACTCATGTGACCATTGTCTACCACACCGTCACGGATGTTTTGCAATGACATATTGTTTCGGCATGATTTCATAATCTGCTTTAGTTCCTTAATGTAGGTGGAATCATTTCCCATTGCCCCAAGCAAGAACATCCAATCACGAACGGCCAATTCTGATGAATCGAATCCTATTGGATGGACTTCAATATCAGGATATTCTTCTTTTCTGGCTTCCACCTGACTTTCAGGTGCAAGAAGAATAACATCTTTGATACTGCCTGGTTCTGCTCCATATTCGGCTTTAAGTTTCGCTAATTGACCAGCTTCATCATTAGGATATACCATAGATGTGAATTCTGGAGCATAATCCATACTGTCACTATAATGGAAAATAACACTGGCCATTGGCGCAGGTAACAAGTTCACTTTAGAGAATTGGCGGAGTACCATTTCTGTAATTGAACCAATCGTATAACTTTTTCCAGCACCTTGAACGCCAAACAAGCTGATTGTATTGCATTCATTTAAGTCAAGACCAATTACACGCCCATTGCTATTCATCTTACCGATGATACCGAACTGGGGACTATCGCCATTTTTACCTATAATAACGTCACAAGACGGTTTCTCGTAATTGAGATCAATAGGTTCTGGTTCTGAAACTGGTTCCGACTCAGAAGGTGTTTGCACCTCTTGCGATGGATTTGTTACAGACTCAGTGGTATGAGTAGTTTCATCGACATCGATATGCTCAGGCTCTTCCTGCGGTTCAAATGATACAGAAGGTTGATCCACGGATGGGATTATAGGTTCGTCTTGAACGTCTGAGATAGGATTCTCTGCTCCCGTCTTAATTGTTGACTTCTTTGGAATTATTACTTCGTAATCAGAATCCTGTTCTGGCTCATCTGAAGGAACTAAAGGTTGTACAGGTGCAACTATTTCCCCGTCAGGGTCTTTCCTTGGAGTGAGGGTTGGCTCAAAGAAATTCACGATTTCCTTGTCCATTGCTTCAAGTACCTGGCTGTTTAGAGTTCCTTCTGTATTAAGGATTTCGCCAATAACTGGTTCTCCCATAGAGTAAATGAGTGCATCTCCATAGAAGTGCTTCTTCTGACGTCCCATTTGAGTAAAGTCAAATACAACCCCTAATTGCTTAAATCTGATGGTATATCCATCTGCCAACTTACTCATGAACACTAAATACTCATGCGCAAACTCTGGGTCAAGTTGTCCATAGCGCATAGCACGACGAATATAGAACTCCAAGAATGATTTCAATTCCAATACTTTGAGCTCTCTGTCAAGTCTATCATAGCCATCTACTGCAATTTCAAAGTGCGAGCGTAGTGCAAAGATTGTATTTTCAATTTGATTAACCATCTTAGCATGAAGCTCTTCTGCATTGTAATGTGCATTGCGGCATTTAATTTCAACTACTGTAAACAGAATTTCTTTCTTTGCAGAGTCGATTTTAACAACGAGATTGTCTGCACGTTCCTTGTTTTCGTTTTCTAGGTCTGCAAACAATTCTTTATGAAGGTCGATAGGAATAAGGAATGACTCTTTTGTTATCCCTTTCTTCTCTAAGAATCGCTTACAAAGTGTGGTGCCAATGACCTCAAATCCCTTACGAGAGGTTGCATTAACCTGCATAATCAATGAACTACTTACAGAACGGACATCTTCCAATATCTGCTTGAAATTCTCATATCTTTCAAGGTTAATACCATATTCATGAAAGAGTGGAATCATCAATGCTCCAATCTCGCTTGTTGGTTTGGTAGTAAGATACGACGAAACACCTGTTGCATCTTCACCAGGAACATAATCAAGTAGGTAAGGAATATCGTTTTCACCCAGACATGGTAGGTCATAGAATTCAGGCCCCATATTTTTATCAAAAGTGATAACCCAGTCACTGCTATCATGAACGAATAACAACAGCATCATATCATTTTCTTTCAGGCGAAGTGTTGTAGCTGGAACTGACTCTTCAAGAGTAGAAGAGAGTAGTTTTCCTGTAGCCTCTTGCAAACGTGCAAACAAGCTAACTTCCATGTTTGCTGACTCTGACACAGGATTTGGAAGAATCTTATTCGAGTAATACCTGTTCCACACGAATGACTTTCCTTCCTTCGCCGCATTAACCACGTCTCGGCATATTGTTCCATTCAGGTAGAAAGAACGGCTTAATTCGTCAGGGCGAACCAACTCTGTATGTACAGCGAATGGATTAACCAAGAACGAAAGGTGTGCCTGGTACTTATCGTGGTCATCAATAAAGTCACTGACTTTGTTCAGAGAGAAGCGTAACTTGGGGAACAATCTGTTTGCGGAAGCTTGTGAAAATACTTCGGCTTCAGCAGCGGTTCTACCATAGCCTTCTGGATCAAGCAACTCTTTGAATGCTTCGCCTGATTGTAGCATATTGTCATCCGAGAACAAACGGATTTCATATGTTAGGTCAAGACCAAGCCCAATTTTCTCTAACTCTATAAGAGCCTGAGCAAAAACAGCTACATCTCCGGCGTTGAAGAGGTTGATGACAAGTTTATCCGTGTATGGATGGGACAAACCGTAATTGAACAGATGACGAACAACTAAATCTTTGCTCACATCACTATCAATCTGCTTTTCACGAGCCACATTAAGTAACATCGCAGTATATGACTTCAACTGACGGTAGCCAGAAGCAAAAGCATCTTCTCTTCCGTAAGATGGTTGTGCATATGCACCCCAACCGAATGTGATTTCACCAATATACTGATATGCCTCTTGCAAAGAGCTTTCGCTAAGTACGAGAGGGGCAATCTCCATTGGCAATAATCCCATGAAAAGTTTATCTAACTTTCGATACCAAGCCTTACGGTACTTAGGATATTCTAAAGTCTTTTCTTCCCAATCTTGGTACAACTCATATAAGTTGACCATCCAAGCCAGACGAAGTGGGTGAAGTGGGGTAATGAGCTTTACTTTGACATTGCTACCATCAGGCATTTCGACAGTCAAAAGTACAGTATCAAGATTCTGTAAGCAAACAATCTGCTCTTCGCTTAATTCTGTCTCTTGGAGATTTCTCAACCAAGAGTCATATTCTGCGAGATAGCCTTTGATTAGACCAATATTTGTAGTAAAGTCTGTGGTACATATTAGACCGCTTTCATTTTCAGCAGACTCACGTATAATTGAAAATAAGTCTTGGCGCAATGCAGTCAACTCATCAGGAATATTAAGTCCCTTAGCAGCAACAAACAACGGGTACTGTTTTGCTGTGTCTGTAGGATCAAGCAATTTTGCGTCTGTTAGATTACCACTTAGCAATGCCTCCACATGACCTAATTCATCATCATTCTTAAGAAACGTGGTTTCTAATTGTATCAATTTTTTAGGAAGCTGAATCTGATAAGCGTATGCAGCACCAAAGTCAAATTGATATGTATTGTTCAATGTGCCCTCAATCCACATGCTTCTATCAGTACCAACGTCAGGAAGTTCTAAATCTTCTTCTTTAGACAGATGTGTACTGCGATAATGAATAATTGCCTGAGTTAGACTGTTAACTTTACCTCGTTTGTCAACTTCGCCTTCTCCAGAATACTCTTCAGTGGTAATCGTAAAGCTTTCTGATTCATTGCAGTATGCCACGTGTTGCTCCAATCGGTACTGTTCCATTTGAAGGTTAGGATTCTGCTCCTTCGCATCAAGCCATGAAGCCTGTACTCGTTCTTCCTTGAACTCTTTTAATGTGTCAAGAACAATACCGTTCTCGTCAAGAGCACGGACACGAAGCATATATTCACCTTCTTCAAACATGCCAGATGCAATATTCAATGAAAGTTTACGAGAGGCACGCTTGTTAGTTCCAACCTTAGCTTTTTTTACAACACCTACTTCAGAGAAGTCATCGATGTTGACAAGGGCTATTTCGAATGAGAAAATATCTGGATTATCTTTTGGAGATGGATCCGTCGTTATCGTAAATGAAACCTTTCCCTTTTTGTCTTGTGGAATAGCCAATAGCAAGGAACCTGTATCGGCATCACGGACAAGTTCCTTTTTGGGATCTTTTCCAGGAACGATGTCAACCATAACCTTTACAGGTTTGCTTTCGTTGTCTTTGTCTATCCAAGGCAGAACAGCATAATTAAATCCAGGATGATTATCGTGAATATTCTCAAAGAGAGATACAGCATCTTCGATATTGTCAGTTGTAGTAAAGAATACCATCAAGTCTTTCTGGACGGTATTTCTAACTAAAGGCAGACTAACGATTCTGTCAGCAGCCGTTAAAGAAAAGTCTGCCATCACAGAAGAAACCTTCTCTAAATTGAGCATAAAACGTCTTCTGATTGAACCTTCATTTTTAATGAGGTCTTTATCAGGAAGCATACCAAAAAGGTACAATCCATTACCCCATGCTTCATCGGCATATTGTTTAGTCTCCAAATATAGAAGATAGTTGATAACCGTAGTTCTTGATGGCTTTATCTCTTCAAAAAGATCTGTCATCTGTTTCCAAAGATATTCCTTTTCTTCTGGTAATTCATGAATGAGTTTCCACACGAAGGAATCTTGGAGTTCTGCTACAGACAGATTTTGGAAGGTCGCATCACCATAAGAGTCTTCTGCTGATGTGCGACTGTTTGACGGAACAAGGATAAGTACCGATTTATCTGGATTGTTACGTAGTTCAATAAGCTTAGTAGCATGAATAAATTCTTCTCCTTTCTCTGTTTCAGACAGGATATAAACTTCCATTCCACTGTTCAAAGGACGAAGCAATGGAAGTAAGACACGAAGTTCCTTCATAGCCAGACCAGTGATCTTCATACAATGTCCTGGCTTTGCTGACTTCAACTTAGGTGAATACGCTTCTACAACATGTTGTATGAAACGCTCGTAATATAGAGTTTTAATATTTTCCATTAGTCTTCCAATTTATAACGTGGACGAATCTTTTGAAGGATGCAAGCATCGCTCATATCTGTATAAAAACCAATCTGACGAAGTTTATTCTTGAACGCATCCATGTTAACTCTGAATGCAGCATTCATTTCTACATCAGCATCTGCAAAACGATCTTCTCCAATACCATTGATGATTAGGCCGTAACGCTCACGAATAGCCTTAGCTAATTCATCTATAGAGAGAGAACGAGTTTCATAACCGCCATTGTTCTTCTCTTTGAGAACTAGCAACTGTACCATTGTTTCAAGCAGTTTGCTTCCTAATGCACCTCTTCGAGGATGATGCTTAGAACGGCTATCTGCCAGTAACATAGAAGAGCTGTTCTTCATGCAGACAGCATCGACAAAGTCATGTATGTACTTGTACTGACTTGTACCCAAATTGGATTTTTCAAGCACATGGACAAACATATCAAAATAGTCTTTCTCTGGGAAGAACTCTAACATTTCATGGAAGTCGTTTTTATCAAACTCCTTCTCATCGCTATTGGGAAGGCTATCTTCTATGTCATTGAGCTCTTTCTCATAGTACTCTCCTTGCTTTTTATTGTCTTCTTTGAGTATGCGGAAAGCTTCATCAACATCACAACGTTTTCTTTTCTGGATAATATCAACCATGTATGTAGCACGAATGTATTTGCCATAGCTATTCTCCATTCGCTCGATGTCTTTACAAGCAAATTGTGATACAATACTATCAAGATTATCTGTCAAATCAACTACAAGTGACCAGTCATCAACAACATTTCGAGTACCGGCATGAATCATCTTGGGCAACAGATATACAACTTTCATTGTATAGAGTGCAAGATGAAGACCACAGAGTATTCTCAGATAGTCGATGAAAACTGCCCTTGGGAGTTTTTCTTTGTAAATGAGTAATCGACGAATATCATCTGTAAACAATGCAGCTTGCTTCTCCAAAAGAGGCTTGGGGATAATATCGACATCCTTATTCATACTCTTGCGTTCACGGAGAGGCTTTGTTATGTGTAGAATGCCTGTGGTATCTACGTCAAGTTCCTCTAGTGTGTTGATTTCGCCAGATGCTTTGTCCCAACCTTTGCTAAGATACTTCACCAATCCTTTCATAACTTCAGGATTGCTCTTTAACATGAGATATAATTGGTCTGAAGCACGATAGTCACGACAGTACTTGCTGTTCTGTACTCGGAAGCTCAATAGATGGAGTGGCTTTAAGGTTGATACATGTTCCTTAATAACATTACCACGGTTAACCAATTCGAGTAGTGAACTACGTAGCCAGTCTTCTACACCGTCAGGATTATCCTTAACACCATTGATTACACCTTGTTCTTCAAGAGCATTGAGATTGGACTTCAATGTATCAATAGTATATTCTTTTCTGAATGCCAGCTGGACAGGTTGTCCATCAGCATACATCTTAATAAACAAGTTAGTAAGAACACGATCCAGTCTTACTGACTTGAAGTCAACGTAAAGCAATTCTTTATTCAAGAATGCAACTGTACCTTTTTTTAATTTCAGTATCATAATCGTATTCCTTATGCGTTAAGAGGTTCAATTACAATATGTTTCTTGCCGTCGAGACGAATTACAGTGAACTTCCTGTTGTTCTTCGTAACAAGAATCTCTGTATAAGTTTTGGCCTCTAAGAGGTTCTTGAAAATCTGAAGTTCAATGAATCGACCTCGTAGGTCATTCACAGAAGGACTGAAACCAGCACGAATGTATTGAAGCATTTCGTAGAGGTCAAGGCTGACAGTCAACTGAATAAACTTATCGGTTTTATGACGGAAAGTAAGACTATCGCTTTCGTATTCGATATATTTAGTCAGATGCTCTGTCTTATTTACGAATAGCTCAAATTCATCCAATGGGAAACGACGATAGCTCTTTGAAATAGGATCACCTACATTTGAACTTGCCAAAAGTAGATAACCTTCAGTCAAACGTGCATTGTCGCAACCTTCACTTGCAGAGATGGCGCAAGCCAAATCTTGCATAGTTTCTTTGAGAGCCCTTTCGTCTTCAACTCGAAGTTGCTCCTCGAACATACTTGCATAGCGGTATGGCAGACGTCTGCGGAAATTAAATTTTCCTTCAAAATACTGATGACGCACATAACTCTTATGGCGACCTGTTGCCTGCATTCTTATAACATCAGATTTAACCTCATACGCAGGAATAATGACATTGTTTTCGTTAAAGTCATTCAATAGGCTGCGCTTGCGGTCACTAAAAATCAGATAGTCATTTGGACGCTTAGATGTATAATAGAGGTCACGATCATAAGCTGGTAAAGCAACACCAGCAACGTCTGTTTCCCTAAGCAATTTAACCAATCGGTCATTTGAATCGAGAGAAGGAAGCATGAAGTCTTTTGCTGGCCATGCTACTGGAGCTGTTACATTGAAATAGTAGTACTGCCAATAGTATTCTGGCAGCTGCTCTGTCTGAACATACTCAACTAATTGCTTGACCTCATCGCATGAGTAGTCACGAGTAAGCATCCAAGCGATCATAGAACGTAAGTCACGCATAGTGATGTGGAGCTCACGCTTATAAACGATGGTTCTTACCAACCATTCCAGACGATTGATAACCTCGTCACCAGCACTGCTGTCCTGGAATGTATCTACATTATATTTGATATAGCAGCGGTCAGCTATAGGACAGCCCTCACACTTAGACCATAACTCTGGACGAGTCAGTTTCTTGACCTGCTGAGCTAACAGACTTGGAGAATTACCATCTCTTGCTGTTACTGAACGGAGGTTAAGGTTGATGACCATAAGTCCAGGAAGAAGTTCAGCGTGACCTTCCTGATAGAAATATTCCTCAAGGTTGTCCTGAAGGTCTCTGAGCTCTGGACGAGTGGAGAGAAAGTCCACAAGACGACCTTCATTGATAGCAATCACGCGACCTTCATTAGCCTGATTGTAATCACTCAGACTATTGAAAGGAGCAAGGAACTCTGCTAATACGTCATTGTTAGCCTTGTCATCCTCATCCTGAGAACCATCATAGTTCGACTCGAAGCGTACATCATTGATATAGAATTGTGAACCGTTGTTGGTATCGAATGATTCCTTGTCGGTTCCCTGATCTTCAATTCTATGAATGAAAGCTGTCTTACCATCACCGGCATTACCTGTAATGATGATCAACTTATACTTCAAATCCTTGATGTCCTGAATAAGTTGCTTATCGAGCTTGGTCTCCGTGTAGGTGAGGTCATCGAATGTATGTGCCTTGGCACCTGCACGTGTACCTCCATTACCATGGCAGCTTTGACTATACAGTGAGTTAATATAGTCAACAGGATCAAGATTCTCATTCTTGTTCTCGTTTCCGATAGAGTATCTGACAGTTGTAGTGTCCTTCAAGATACCATTCACGCCAATCTTTTCCAATGCCTCCAACATCTCCTTGGCAGATGTGAATCGCTGATGTCTGTCTGTAATGATTGCCTTCATTACAAAGTCAGCAATCGCATTGGTCAGCTTATCATTGTAACTGCGAATATCGGTTGGTCGCATGTGGATATTAGGACGCATATTGCTTCCTGGCCATGGATAGGCATGAGCAAAAAGCTCATAGATTGTGATACCCAATGCAAATGTATCGGCTGACTTATCCCAGTCAATCTTGTTTCCAGATACGACAAGGTCAGGAGCCATATATGGGAATGTTCCACCAAATGACTTGTCGTCAGTGGTTGTAGAGATATTGAAGTCGATAAGCTTATAGATCTGACGCTTATGCCACATGATGTTGCTTGGCTTAATATCTCTATGATATACTGGGGGATTCTGTTTCTCCTGCATATAGCAGAGGGCTTTCAGAATCTGTGTAGCCATCTTATAGACTTCATCAACAGGAAGACGTAGATCGCCTCTTGTGTAGTCTTGCAGGTTTTCACCTTCAAGGAGTTCCATCAAGGTATAGAACAGTCCCTGCTGAGTGCGGTCGTTAAACTTGAACTCAACAATGTTAGGGTGGTGGAGCGATTTTAATGCCTCAAACTCGTTGATGGCATTGTCAACGGAAGCGTCACGCTCAAAGATCTTGATGGCAAGATACTGCTTCTGCATATCATGCCACACCTTAAACACACGTCCGAAACCGCCTCTACCAAGAATCTCATGAAGAGTCATGGAAGGAGTAACCTTAACGCCTGGCTTCATGTCCTTCAGGTATGCAACCTTTGTCTGACCTGTTGCATTGTTGCCAGACTGGGCATTCTGTGCTTCAATGGTTTTCTTCTGTTCCTCTTCCATTGATTTATTGATGAACTCAATAAATTCATCTGCCTCCTGCCAACGCTGGAATGGATCTGCAATAATCGTATGTTTCACAACCTCGTCCATCCATTCAGGAAGGTCTTTAGAGACCTTGCTTGGCATGAGATCTTCTGTAAGAACACCACCTAATGCGGATGTAAATGTAAGACAGCTGTCGAAAGGTAGCTTGCCCGTCATCAGTTCATAGAAGATAACGCCAAGGGAGAAAATATCACTTCCTGAACATACGCCACCCTCCAAGAACTCAGGTGCTGTATATGGTGACTTGACGTTGGTGTCATGTTTAACTGTAAAGCTGAGGTCAGAGTGCTCTACAAACCATGCCATACCAAAGTTTGCCAATGCAGCCTTACCTCCTTCGTAAACGAAAATATTCTCTGGGCAGACATCACGATGATATACTTGTTCCTTATGCGCTGCTTTCAACGCATTGGCTACATCAAGGATGATGCTGATCTTATCTGTCTGCTTGAAGGTCTTCTGACGGAGCTTACTTCTGAGTGAGCTCTCGTCCTGATAGCGACTTATCTCATAGTAATAAGTCTGCTCCTCATTCATTCGGCAGTCTGTCTTGACTATATAAGGAGATACGCCAATCTTTTCCTGTGCGAAACTTGCATTCTGAACTGTCAAGCTCAGTTTCTGCAGTTCTACAGGACTCTTCCCGGCAACGTCAAGAGGATATTCACGCACCTTATAGTGAGCTGTGGCAATAAGCTTCGGTACACAGAGATATTCAGTAAATTCCTCAGTCTCTTGAAGAACTTCTTCAATGAGATAGTTGAAGATCTCTTTGCGCTCAGTGCGTCTGCGTTCTACGGACTGACCAGAGAGCAAGTCAACAAGCTGTGACTGAATATCCATGATCATTCCAGGAGTACGTCCTACAAGCTCTGGTTTGGTAAGGAAATCAATCAGTTCATCGCCCAATGTGAATGTCTGCTTATAGCAATCACATTGAGGATCCAAACCAAACTTTGACTGCTGAGGATGACTCAGGGTAATAGCTGTCAGTATCTGACCGAAACGCCAGTCAGGATGCTGATTCTTTATCTTGCTTGCGAGAATACGGCTCTTCAAACCTGCAGTCTTGTGAGGATTTGCTACCTCTTGTCCACTACGGAACCAAGCCCAGTCATCTCCTTCGAGATTACCAGCCCAATCCTTATTCTCGATGTGATAAACAGCGTGAGGTGCCACAACAATGCAATCATATTCCCAATACTTCATCACTCGGTTCTGACCTGTGATAGCAATATTCAGATTAGGAATTATAATGTAGTTACTTGGCAACTTCAAGTCGAGGAAGTCCAATAAACGCTGTTCGCCAGCATTTACAGGACCATCGTCGTGTATGGGTTTTCTTATCTGTGCCATATGTTATACATATTTTATTGATTATTCGATAATATTCTTTCCAACTTCTCTATGATTCTGTCTGCTCGTTTATCGATAAACGGCTCACAGAAATCAAGGAACTCATTGGCAGCTTTGATAAATGAATCACGTGATATTCCAGGCTCCCAGCTAAAGAGACCTTGGAAAACCTGCTTTGGTTTTTTTTCTGGATCAAGGAAGTCTTCAAGCATCAATGCGTGAACAATATGATTGAAGTTGTCTTCCGTGCGGAAGGCAGCTATTTCTTTCTTCTTCAGATTGAGTGCGTCAAACATCTTCATGTTGCACTTCTTAGCACCAACCATCATCTTATAGAACTCCGTGAGGAACATGTCGCAATATCCACGTCCAAGTGGCTTGGTATCTCTCATCTGGTGCAAACCAAAAGGAAGAACCATGATGTTACCGATGGTGTGAACTTTCTTGCCGAAACGGACAACTCTGTCATGCAGCTCAACTGGAGCATCGTATGTTTCAAGTGCCTTATAATAATCCTCAAAGTTGATTCCGAAGATGGTGTTGGTAATATTGATGGTATCAGCCTTGTATTTATGCTTATCCATGCTTTCATAAGTGAAATCAGGATAGGTATCAGCAAATGCAAGGGTGAGTATTGACTTTACAAGCATACTCTCAAGACCAACTACGCTGACACGTTCGTCACCAAACTCCGTATCTTCCTTCAAGGTATAGAAATCGAAGTCTTTCAGTTTCTTGATATCATCGTCAAGTCGCTCTGCAATGAACTTCTTCAGCTTGTTCAAAGCAAAGGTATCACAAGCTTTCTCGACCTTTTCTTTCTCGATTTTCTTGTGGTATTTATCCATCTCCTCAAACTCGGATGGTGTCTCAATGGATGTCTTGTGATATTCACATCTGCCTTTCAGATAACGCTCACGGAAGCTCTTGATAAAGAGTCTTCCACATCCTTCACCTTTGCCTTGAATGCCATTGGCATAGATACAGCCTTCACAGACAGTTCCAACCACTCCTCGGAATGGGAAGTTGTCTTCTACGTTGATGAAATCTTTTAAGTCCTCATCATCAGCCAGTTTGTGGATCAAGTTGCTAAGGTTGGCAATAGGTCCTTCTGTTGGTTCTTCCTGCTTGTTCGGATCAACAGGATAATACTCATTATCCAAGCCAATAGGATGGCGCATTCTTTCTACGAACTCCTGATCAAGAGAACGAGGATGAACTTCCATCTGCATCTTCTCGTCAAGGCTCTTGCGCGCCATATCAATGAGTGTCGTTTCTTGACCAGTCGCTCCATTCATGAAATTCATAGCGGTCTCGTCATGACCGAGGAAGAATGCAGCTGCTGCAGGAATATGAAGAAGAAATACTTGTGTAACACCTTCCTTCTCATAGACATCCATAACTTTGAAGTAGCTGTTGAAATGAAGGGTGCATAGTTTCCAATCCTTTACTTTCGGATTCTCCTGACAGAGTTCAGAAATCTCACACATCATGGCTGCATGGGCACTGGCAATGAGGAAACGAGTCTTGTGGGCAGGTTTTAGTAACTTAGTGGTTACATCAATGAAGAATCCTGCACGAAGCACATCACCGACATGATAGGTTGTGTTCACTATCACAGGCGCATCAGTATCTCTGTAGAAGAACTGCAGTCCAGGAAGCGTCCAGTTGGCAAACTTCTCAAAGAAATCCTTGTAGTCGATATTCACCTTCTTTGGAAGATGAGCACGAGCAGGATCATAGATGCTGCCATCAAGGGTGATTATATAAGGTTGAGTACCAATCTCTGCATAGATGCCATTGCCATCCTCCAGCCAATGAGCTCTATCGAAAATCATAGGGAAGATGACATCACCGTTGACATGAGCAACACCATAGGTGTATCTTGTCTTTGGATTAGTCTTGGATTTACGGATGGTATTGCTGAATAGGAAGAATCCATGCTGAACCTTAAACACATCATTGTGCCAGTTCTTGAGTACAAGACTACCATCAGGACGAAGGATATTCTTCTTTGTACCTTGTTCTGCCTTGTAGAATCCTTCTCCCCATGCTTCGATGTAGGAGAATCGTTCCCCAACTTGGTTGCCGTTTCCGTCCAACAGGAACCACTGGGTGTTTTCGTAGACTCTGGCAAGTCTATTGCTGTCGTAATCGTACTCTGTTCTTGCCATGGTTATTCCTCCTTTATTTGTTTTGCCATCCAATCTGCATCAACACACATACAGCCTTCAGCCTTCATGCGTGGATCGAGTTCACAGGCAAGTTTATGCTCATAGTAATTATCCATGGCGAAGCGTATCTCCATGGTTTGCTCTGTCTCCTCATCATTATAGAAGAAATAGATTGTACCAAGGGGAAACTCTTCGTCAGGTTCTTCTGTCTTTGCAAAGAACAGCTCATAGCCCTTCTCAGCAATCTCAGGCATGAGTACATGACTGATCATGTACTTCTGATGCTCAATAGCGACATCGTCTAAGCCATATTCAAGTATCACAATCTTCTCTTTGAAGCGTTGCAATCCATATACAGCTCGGAACAGATAGCCCATCTGCAAGCCAAACCCTTCTGGAATCTCCATTGGAGAATACTCAAAATCATCTGGCTTGAAGAAGTCAAAGAATATCATGAAGTCATGAGTCATGTCATGATAGAGTGTACCGGCAGGTATGCCAGTTACCTTGCCACAGTGAGGACAGTGGTACATAAACAACTCGTCAGAGAAAATCTTTTCTCTGAGCTCAGGGTCTAAGCCCACATTGACCGATGTCCAAAGGTCAAATTCACCTTCCTGATGGCAGTGTGGACATTCTATGATTTCTTTCCTTACCTGTGACATAAGTATTGCTCTATTTATTCCATTTTTCAATCTCTTGCTCGATCAATTGAACAGCCTTTTCTTCTGCACAGAATGCTCGATACGAACAGTTCATGTACCTATTTATAGTGGATGTAATTTCATCAGACAACTCTCTGGTTGGTGTTACAACGGGAATCGATTCTATATGAAAAGGTTCAATACGTTCTATAACAGAGCCATATTTCATTGATTGAATATAGTCATAAACAAATGGCATCTGTAAATATGTGTAAAGATACTCGCGAGTATAGAGATTATCAGTAGATATTAAACGAATAATATCTTGCGAACCTATAGCCTTCTTGTCTTCATACTCCTTTGTAATCATTTTAATGTTTCCGACAGATCCTGCGCAAGTAATCAGAATCAGGCCCTCGTAAAGAGTCATTTCATCTATAAAAGGAGTTCTTGTACGTGATAAATGTTCACAACGTCTAAACGGATTATTTAGAAATATCTCAGAACCTTTGATATAAGGTATTCCATTAGCAACATAGTTACGTTTGAAAATACCTGGACGGCGGACAACAGCATTTATTTCCCCAATGGTAGAGTATGGTAAACGCATTGTTACGTCTCTCATAGCTATCACTCCATCATTCATCAAAGCAGGAGGATCAAGGCGATGTTGAAGGGAATTCCAAATGCTTTTAGAGGAAACAACTCCAGTCTTGAAATTATTCTTTTCAAAATGAATAGCTATAAAATTACTCAACTTGAGTTTTGCTTCCTCTAATGCATCTGATGCTTCTTCTCGTAAAAGAAGAGATTGCTTTACAAGACTGTCAATTTCATCATGTGTTTCTTTTCTAAATGCAATTAAAGGAATGTTGCTTACGATGTCTGGTTCAATTCGTGGAACTACAGACCCATATAATTGAGATTGTAAATAGCTGTAAACAGGTTTAGACGTCAGATATGCATAAACAAATCCAAAGTCTTGTTTTGGAATAACTCTTATTATATCTTGTGAGCCAACAGTATCTGCCATATTTTTATCAATAAGGCGAATGTTGCCAATAGTACCAGCGCAACTAACTAATATTGACTTATGATCAAGAATCATTGATTCAAGATTGTTAGTTAATTTCTTAGACAGAATTTTTGAGGATGACAATGGAAATTCTGTCATCATAGCTTGGGCTGTTAAATATGGTAGTCCGTAATCTAAACTATCTACGAATATTCTTTTGAAAATACCAGGACGGAACACACCTGTAACAATCTCGCTGATACATCCATCAATCACTTTGTTTTTCTTTAATTTAGCAAAAGTTCTTTTGCCTTCAAGAAGGAAAACATTAGGTTTAATTCTTGCCTGATAACCCGTTGTGACCTCTTTAATATTTACATAGTCAGATCTCATACATGTTCCTCTTTAAATTTTGCGTATGCTTTAGCAACTTTTGGAAGATCGTCTGCAAGATGTTTTACTCGCTCTTTTCGACTTCTAATAACTTCATTACCGTTTTCGTCTAAAGCAAGCCATTTTTTTATGTGCTCGAATAATATTTCAGCACCATCTTCATCACGTTCATAAATTGGAACAGCTCTTCTATCTTTTCCGACCTGATCGACTATAGCCATAAACACATCATAGTCCTCATCTTCTATAGGAACGAGTAGTTCGTCATCCGACTTTTTCTGAAGGAAAAGTAGAGAAGCTTGTACACCAACCTGTGGAAGGAAAGTTTCAACAGGTAGATCAACACTTGCAAGAAGCTTAAAGTGACGAAGAATCCAAAGACGGACACTCTCTGTGTTCGGATTTCCAAGGATACCATCAGGCAACACAATAGCCATCTTTCCACCTGGTTTCAAGAAGTTATAACATGCTTCAATAAAAAGTATCTCAGGAGCTTTACTGTTCAGCTCATAACGCTGAGCTATTTCTTGATCAACTTCGACTTTTGTTCCAAATGGTGGATTTGTAAAGACCATGTCAAACTTACCCTGTGCATTATTAGCTGCAGTTCCAAAATGGAAATCCTTATCAGCACTATGCTTAATACTATCATTTACAGCTTCTGCAATAAATGGTACATCAGGTTTACTTCCATAAGGATAATCAAGAGAGTTAATATTATAAATATTCGAATGACCATCACCAGCCATTACCATGTTCATACGAGCAGCTTTTTTCAGGTCTGGATCAAAATCAAACCCAAAAATCATCTTCTCTGCGTATTCACGAACGGCATCATCCACCTCTGGTGAATTATACTTGGCTTCAAGACGAACTTCATCAAGATCAGGATAAAGATTCTTTGCTATTTTACGACGTACATGGTCGAGAACCATTACAAGGAAACCACCAGACCCACAAGCTGGATCGAGTACTCGGCAATTCTGGTCAGGATCGAGCATCTCAACCATACACTTGATGATGTTACGTGGAGTAAAGAACTGACCAGCTTCCTGTTTCAAAGTGTTACTTACGATAGTTTCATATGCTGTACCTTTAACATCGACTGTAGCATCAAGAAATGAATACTTTGCAAGTTCTGCTGCAACAAAAGCAAGTCCACGATCAGAGAGCATAATCTGTTCGTTTCCGTCAAACACATCCTTGAAGACATGACTTTCTTTCAAGTCTTCAAAAAGACTTTTGATACGTTCTGCAACAGCTGCCTGTCCTTCTGTTGTATTCTGTTCTTTAACACCTACCCAGAAACGGCGTTGATAGCTGATACCTTGTTTGGCATCCGTAAAGCGACGCTTTTCGTCATAAATCTTACAGAAAATTAGATTGAGAAGTTCCCAGAAAGCAGTTTTCTTCATTCCCTCATTTCCATAAATATAGTCATGGCAACGCTTGAATGTCTTTACCAGAGATTCGTTAGCTGGTTTACGAGGCATGGCGCGCTCACCTTGGGCTTCAAGATCCTCTAAAGTCTGTCCCTCAGCAGGGAAGTCTGAAATCGCTTCGCAAGTTACCTGACCAAAGTCATCCTCGTATGAATATACATACTGAAGATCTTCGCCATTTGTCCAGCAAGCAAAATCACAATCGGTAGAACAAAGAATACCTTCAGTTGTCGCTTCAACACCAGCCTTCTTGTCATTTGGCTTTACCTTTGCATCTTTGGCTACAATGATAAAACGGATGAGTTCATCAGCATCATGAGCATGGCCGGCATTGAAGATAGCCAAATCTACTTTCTGAGTCTTTGACTTATCCTCATTGGCATCTTCATACTTGACCTTGAAGTCTCGTTCCATATCCTCTAGAGCGAAGCCATACTCTTCGGTCATCATTGCGATCATAGACTGTAGGGTCATTTCTTTCACTGTGGCCTTCACCACGCGATTTGTCAAAGAACAAACCATCTCGTTCTCCGCCAGTACTCTCTCGTTCTGAGAAGCTACTGCATTGGATTCCTGTACCATAAACGTCGTTAAATTTACTTTCGGTAGATTACAATATTCTCTTCCCGTGTGGGAGTAAGCAACTCCCTTATGTCAATTTCTAAGCACTCCGCAATTTGATATAGTGTCTCAATCCCAGGCTGTGCGATGTTCGTACACCACTTGCTCACTGTTGCAGGGTCTTTTCCTAATTGCTCTGCCAACCACTTGTTGGTTTTCTTTTTCTCTGCCAGAACAACTTTCAGTCGGTTGAAATTCTTATCCATGATTACTTATATTTGATGCTTATATTCTATATAATTATATAATGCAGATAGGCGTATTATATTGCCCTATACTTGCAATTTTAATTGCGTTTTGTGCAAATTTAGTGATTCTGTCAGCAATAACAAATTGCTTTGTTCGCTTTTTTTATAGTCTTTTATGGCGTTTATGTTGATAAAATAGCAGTATTGCTCATTGAAAAATGAATTCTGGTATTTTTAGCATAGCATTTGCAACACCTATTTATGTATAGCAAATAAAAGAAAATATTCCGCAAACAACGATAGTAGAGCTATGGTGGAGAGCCGCTGGTTGATGTGAGTTCAACGGCTGTCAAAAGCTTTTATATAAGCATTGAGTTACACTGCAAAATTGCAAAATTGCAACTTTCCAAATATAGTTCATATTATTGCTATGCTCTTTCTTCTGTCCCATTAGATAATTGTATATCTCAATATTAGTTACAAAGATATGAACTTATAATGAATAAAACGAAGAAAAAACGGAACTTTCACGCTACAGGAAATAATTTTTTAGTGAGAGGAAGCCATAAGGAATCTCTTAAACAATCAATGATGATTGAAAACAACGTGCGTTTATCCGAACACATTCCACTTTTTGAATATATATTTAGCGTTTTTGATAGTCGCTGATATCCTCGCATTTCCTTATACTTCCCGTTATCTCTCTGCCTCTTGGAAGAGTATTAAAAGCCCTCTACTTTTGCATCGTCAGACCTGACTGAATGCCCTATGCGCAAGGGCGAGTTATTCATTTCAAAACAATTGAATTATGACGATAAATGAATTACGGGACAAGCCTGTTTGGCAGATGACTGGTGAAGAATTGCTTTTCCTTGCACAACACAGTAATATATCCACGAGCAGGGAATCAACAAAGGCTTCTTCCTCCAAAGAAGAAAAGCGATATGTGTACGGGTTGGCTGGCATTGCACGCCTCTTTGGGTGCAGCCTGCCTACCGCTAACCGTATCAAGCAGAGTGGTAAAATCAATCGTGCCATTACACAAGTAGGACGCAAGATTATTGTTGATGCTGACCTTGCACTGGAATTGGCAGGGCGAAAGACAGGAGGACGATGATGAATACAACTGATTATGAAAACATTTGGCAAAAGTCGCTCATTCATGTAACCGATGAGTTTGCGCTCCCCCCTGTTGTACTACAAGCAGGTGAAGCCATTATTGGCACACTGGGCAACTTCAGTGTATCGACAGGTAAGGCGAAAGCTAAGAAGACTTTCAATGTGAGTGCCATCGTTGCAGCAGCTCTTGTCAATGGGCAGGTGCTGGAATATCAAGCATCATTTCCAGAAAGTAAACGCACTATTCTTTACTTTGACACGGAACAAAGTCTTTATCATTGCCAACTTGTGATGCAACGTATTTTGAGATTGGCAAAACTACCGATAGACAAGGAACCGCAGAATTTGAAGTTCAGTCATCTTAGAGCCATTGCAGACCCTAACGAGCGCAGAGAAATCATTCGCTACGCCATTTACAACACGCCCAATGTGGGGTTGGTGGTTATTGATGGCATTCGTGATTTGATGCTTGACATCAACAACTCAACGGAAGCAACCAAGTTGGTAGGTGATCTAATGCAGTGGACAAGTGAACAGAATATCCATATTCAGACCGTGCTTCACCTCAACAAGGGCGACGATAACGCACGTGGACATATTGGGACGGAACTCAACAACAAGGCAGAAACAGTTCTTCAAATCACGAGGGATAACACTATGCCTGAACGCAGTATTGTTGCGCCCTCCATCATCCGCTCCAAACCCTTTGACAAATTTGCTTTTCAGCTCAAGGAAATGGAAGATGGGATGTGCGTTCCCGAAATAGATCTCTCATATTCGGACAATGAGCGAAAATCACATCGCTTCTCCTATCAAGAGTTAAGCGATAACGAACATCGAAAGGCGTTGGAATCAGTTTTCTCTACAAGCGAAATTTTGCCATATAGTAAACTTATCGTAGCTCTCAAAGAGGCTTATGCAGAAGTTGTGGGACAATCCTACGGACAAACAAAGCTCAAGGAGCTTTTGCAATTCTTACTCAACAAAGGCATAGTGGTTAAGGAGGAACGAGGAAAATATCGGCTCAACCATAATTCTCTACAATAAAACCTTTGGTCGGTTGGACACAGGCTATATATACCTGAACTAATTCGACCAAGGAGAAACAAACTTGGTCGGACGTAAAGGGGTGCCTATAGTGTACGACTGTCCGACCAATCCTAAGACCTTCAGCCTCCAAAAGAAAAAGGCTGAGAGTTATTCTTTTCAAACTTCAAAACAAAATCACAATGGAAATACAAAATATCAAGCAAATCTCTATCACAGATTATTTGCAGCAACAGGGTTATTCACCTGCACGAGTACAAGGAATTCACTTTTGGTACTGTTCCCCACTACGCAACGAAAGTACACCATCATTCAAAGTAAATACAGAGCGCAACCAATGGTATGACTTTGGAACTGGCGAACATGGAGATATTATTGACCTTGTACGTACTTTACAGCATTGTACCATGTACGAAGCCATTGACTTTCTAATCGGTTCAAAACAAATAGTGCATCAAGATTTTTCTTTTGGCGGTGAAAGAAAAACCTCTAAGCACAAATTAGAAATCATATCTGTGCAATCACTTACCAATCCTTATTTGTTACGTTACATCGCAGAGCGAGGAATATATCTCAGCATCGCTAATAGATTCTGTTCTGAAATTCGATACAATAATACCAATCGGACATACTATGCCATTGGATTTGCAAACGATGCTGGCGGATGGGAAATTCGTAGTCCTTATTTCAAAGGCTGCATTGCTCCAAAAGCGATTACAACTATTAGTAAAGGCACAGACGTTTTACAAATCTTTGAAGGGTTTATGGATTTCCTTTCGTGGCAAACGCTAAATCTTCCTTCAACCTGCGACACCATAGTTCTTAATTCTCTGACTCTTTTGCCACGCATTCAAGAGAAGTTAAAAGGCTACAAGCAAGTTGAAAGTTTTCTAGACAATGATGAAGCAGGACGAAAATCGTTTGAATTTTTGAAGCAGTTTTGCTCATCTATCATAGATGGCTCTGTTCGCTATCGAACTCACAAAGACCTCAACGAATGGCTTGTTTCTCAATCCAAAGTGCAAGAAAGTCAACCTTCTTTACCAACCACGAAGCGTGGCATCAGAAGATAGTGTTTATCCAGGAAGCCAGGAAGCAAGTTTGTGTTTTGAGTATCTCAAAACCTACTTGCTCCCACCTTTGGGAGGTGAAAATCCCGTTGGTCTCATCAAAAAAATAAAAAATGGAACAGAAGAATAAAGGTGGGCGACCCACCAAGACATTATCAGAGAAACGGAAATATCAAGTGCTTCTTCGGCTTAATACGATGGAGTACTACACCCTGCTGGGCAAAGCACGAGAAGCCTCCATTACTCGCACCGAGTTTTTGCGACGGCTCATCGCAAAAGCAGAAGTCAAGAGCCGAATCAAGCCGGAGGAAATGCAACTTATCCACACAGTTTCGGGTATGGCAAACAATCTCAATCAGATAGCTCATCGGCTCAATGCCTTTGGCATCTCTGCACTCAATGAAGATCTGAATGCACTGAAAGTACTCATTTATGAACTCATCAAACGCTTGAAACCATGATAGCCAAGATTATCAAAGGAACGAATTTTGGCGGGGTAGTCAATTATATGCTCAACAAGCGCGAGGGCGAAGCCAAAATTTTACAGGCCAATGGGGTGTGCTGTTCTTCGTCAAGCGATATAGTACACGACTTCAACTTGCAAGCCTCTATGCGTCCGAACGTACAGAAGCCCGTCTGCCATACGATACTCTCATTCTCAGCCAACGATGCCGAGCGACTGACAGATGATATGATGGTGAAGATTGCCAATGAGTATTTAGAGAAGATGGGCTATGGGAACACGCAGAGCCTTATCGTAAGGCACAGTGATTGCCAGCATCCCCACTTGCACATTTGTATCAATCGCATTGGCAATGATGGCAAGACCATCAGCGACCGCAATGAGAAATACCGCTCTACGAAGATTTGCCGAGAACTGACAGAACGCTATGGTTTGACCATAGGAGAAGGAAAGAAGGCGGTGAACCGCCACCGGCTGCGAGGCGAAGATAAGCTACGCTATGAGATATTCGATGCCATCAAAGCTGTGTTACCCCAATCGAAGAATTGGAAAGGCTTTGTCGCAGGTTTAGACAAACAAGGCATTACCACTCATTTCAAAACAAAAGGCAATACAGACGTAGTGCAAGGCATCATCTTTATAAAAGACGGTTTCAGTTTCAGAGGCTCAAAGATAGATCGTTCGTGCTCTTTCTCTCGCCTCAATGCTGAGATAGAACGAAATTCTCACAAACAAGAGCAAATTCATCTACAAAACGAACCTATGGTACATTCTGTAGATGAAAGCAATTTTATTACCGACCTATCCGAAGCAATTAGTGAAGTGTTTTCTATGCCAACACCAAGTAATGGCGTAGATGTTGATGAACTTCGATTTCAAAAGAAACTCCGTAATAAAGCTAATCGCAAACGTAGAATTTAATCACATCAAATTTATATCAGTATGAATAACGAAATAGCACCTGTTCTCGATATTCTCGAAGAACTCAAACAAGAATGCAAAGCCATCAGTAAGGCACAGGTAGAACTGCGCACTACTATTGCTGAACAGCTATCTAATCCAAAGGGAGATAGCGTTAAAACAAAAGAAACCGTGCAAATCCATCTCTCGAAAGAAACTCAAGCCAAAATCAAAGAACATCAACTTTTTGTTTTGGAGGCACTATCTGAGTCGAGTAAGAAGCTCAACTCAAAGTTTGAAGCTTTGCACCAGCTCATCAGCAAGCAACAAAAGCCTGTAGAATATAAGAACTACTCGCTATTTGCAAGCGTGCAATTAGCCGAGCGTATGCTACTCTTATTGGTTTGTGGGCTGGTCATGGTGAGTTGCTGGTTCTTCGGTATGGGAGCCAACAAACTGCAAACCGCCTCAGATTACAACCTGCGTTATCGTTATCTGCGTATACAGGGCAAAGCTACCGCCTCAGACTTCGCACATCTCGACAGCATATTTGTAACGCATCGCAATCGCAAAGCCATTCAACAGATGCAACAGAAGGTTATTGATTACGAGCAAGCCCTGCAACGACAAACAGAGTTGTTATTACAACAGAAGCGTATCAAACAAGAACAGGGAGAATTAAAAACACACTTGCTTTCTAAGTAAAATATTGGGGAGTTCTCAAGTTTAATTCCTCCTATATATAACTTTTATAAAAGTCTTTCGTCTGAGAAAAGTAGAATGACATCTACAGAGAAACTATTTACACTTGATTGTAAACATTTCGTACAGATCCATATAAATCATGTCCATAAGGACCAACAGAGTAAACCAAGTTGCATAGTTGATTTCTCCCATCTCTTTTATCTTTTGCGGATTCATCACATTGCCTTGATATGAAAGAGCATTGTGAGCGCAACGATTTCGATGTTTATACAGGCTTTCATAGATTTTATCATTGAGAGGACTTTCTAAGAGACTATCTCCCGCCCACCTTTTTATGGCAAATATCTCTTTAATTTTTAGGTCTCGTAGTTCTCGAGGTAGCCATACCTTTAGGATGCTTTCCTCGAGAATATTTTCCTTGAAGCCTTTTAATTTATTTAGTAATTCATCCTTTCTTGTATCATCAATCTTTTTTACCCGTTTGATAAGGGTTTTATAAACCATATTCTTGCTATTGTATTTAGAATATTCTCCCTGTTGAGAATTGTTGAGCAAAAAATCTCGGCGATACTCAAAGTCGTAGGTAGCAATATCCCATAAGATACACTTTGCTTTTTGTTCCATGCACCCAGTTAACTTCATGAAAAGAGTCTGTAAAATGTATTCCTTCATGATATTATTACAAACCTGCCCCTTGTATAGGTCCAAAGGGCATAATGTTTTCTCTATAAGTGAGGAGAGAGGTGTAAGAATGAAATCTTTATGCTTCATCACTTGAATTGTTTTGACTTATCAAATAGTTTTTATATATATTAATAGAGGTTTGGATGCGACTGCGAAGGTATTTAAGGGCTGAGGGTGACTTAATGTGCTTATTATTTCTTTTGAATGCATCTACCTTTTCTTTTATTTTAAAGGGAATTTTTTCTGTTATAGAGATAGTTTTACCTTCAACGATGGTGTAATATATTAACCCAAACAGATAAATGTCAGCATCTATGATAGAAGTGAATATTCTCGGAATAAAAGGAGAGAGTAGATGCTTCTTAAGTGCTAGGTATTTTTGTTGATAGTCGGCTATTAAAAGCTGACTAAACAAAAAGTTATCCTCATTGTTAACCTCTGCTAATATATAAGACTCGTAGTATTTCTCCATTTTAGTCTTATAGTTTTGTGCAATTCTTCCTGCGTCTTCATTATTCTTCTTGTATTGCGATAACAATGATAGGTATCGTACAAAGTCAATAGGGGCATTATTGATAGTTATACTGTTTGCAAATTGAGGAGAGAACCATTTATCAAAATCCTCTTTTAAGAAATATAGAGATTTACGACTCTCTAACTGTGAGAGCGATTTTCCTTTAATATTTATATTACGAAAGACAGAGGAATATAGCTTTTGTTGCTCTGGTTTTTTATCACTGATTGGGATTATAAGAGAGAAACCTATATAGGTGTCCTTCCAAAAGTTTTCGTCCAATTCATAGTCAACAGGGTCGTATTTACTACGGTTTATTTTATTGAGAATACTCTCCTTGTCCTGCCCTTCTGTAGTGAAACAGTTGAATTGCCAATCAATTGGCATTCTATCTTCATCATCATCTAAATCGTCATTTTCATTGGCTGTAGATAAATATTCTTTATCTTTGAATTTGAACTTATCCCTATCTGGGAATAGCCCTATATAGGCAATAAGTATTGCAGATAGGCGTTGTTGCCCATCTAAGATATAGTTTGTCTTGCCACCATAATTCCCTATAGTTATAGGTGGGACAAATAAGCCATTCTTTAAGCTGTCAATAAGGTCTTCAACATCTTCTTTTTCCCAAACAAAGGCTCGTTGATAATCGGGTAAAATGATTTCTTTTGTGAGCACGAAATTAATCCATTGTTCAAGGGAGTACTCACCGTAGAAGTTTCTGCTACCTTCTTTTTTACTTTTACTCATAACTTTTGTTTTGTATTACTTTTTTTGGAGGGATATTGTCAATTATACGGCATAGTTCCTCCTCTACTTCCTCCACTGTAGGCAGAACTGATTTCAGATTATCGGGGATTGCCTTTGATAGTTGGTAATCACTCACACCAATTGGCTGATCATAGCCAGAGAGAGCATATTGCGCTACCACCTTATCGCCACCATTGCAGAGGAGTAAGCCGATGGTCTTATTGTCGTGCTCGCCACGTAGGGTGTCATCTACTACATTGATATAAAAGTTCAGTTGTCCCATAAATTCGGGCTTGAAAGGTGTGGCTTTGAGTTCGATAACAACGTATGCATGCAGTTGGATGTTATAGAGAATAAGGTCGGCATAAAAATCAGAATCACCCACTTCAAAATGCTTCTGCTGTGCGACAAAAGCAAAGCCACTGCCCATTTCTAGAAGATATTTGGTGATATGCGAAACCAATTGCCGTTCAATGTCTCGTTCTGCCATTCTATCTGTCTGTCCCATCATATCAAAGATATATGGGTCTTTCATCAGATAGTTGGCAAGG
>ERZ773009.596-NODE-596-length-26385-cov-15.080213_pt1 | contig 26385 bp, 22 predicted proteins | sample MGYA00580663_ERZ773009 | MGnify/ENA primary metagenome ERZ773009 (study PRJEB29015, sample SAMEA2737969) | human oral metagenome | biome: human oral; feature: human-associated habitat; material: dental | place: China | collected 2026 ... | reverse complement strand
GCTATCGCGATCGTAATCATCGCTACGGCGGTAAATTTAATCTGCGTCGCGGCAGATTTCATCTACTGCAAGCGCAAAGTCTCGCCCGTGATAAGTGTGCGAAATTTCGACGCCCCCACGCTTAAGCAAATTTTTGGCTACTCGTTTTTTATATTTTTAGGCATCGTAGTCGATCAAGTAAACTGGAATGTCGATAATTTTATCTTAGGCGCGGTCGCAGGCGCTACGGCGGTCTCCACGTATGCCGTAGCAAGCACAATAAATGCCACTTTCGTCACGCTTTCGCTCACCATTAGCGGCGTAATGCTTCCTAAAATCGCCAAAATGGTTTCTGCCAACTCCACCGATTCCGAGCTTAGCGCGGAATTTATCAAAATAGGCAGGCTGCAATTTTACGTGATATTTTTTATCGCGTCGCTTTTGGTGATTTTTGGGCGGGAGTTTATCGTGCTATGGGCTGGCGCAAATTATGAAATTTCATACGCAATCGCGCTTATTTTGGTGCTTCCAGTAAGCGTGCCGTTGATTCAAAATTTAGGTCTAGCCGTGCTTCAGGCAAAAAACAAAGTCAAATTTCGCTCAATCGCCGCGTTTTGCGTCACGCTCGTAAATATCGCTATTTCTATCCCGCTAGCTAAGGCTTACGGTGGCGTGGGCGCTGCGTGCGGCACGGCTTTTGCTATCACCTTGCTAAATATCTGCGTGATGAATATCTACTATGCTCGTGTAATCGGACTTGACATCGCTAAATTTTGGCGAAATATCGGCGCGATGGTAGTAAAATTTGCTCCCGCAATCGCAGTAAGCCTAGCGATAAATTACGCATTAGGCTTACATGGAGTGAGCTTTTTGCTAATTTGCGGCGGGCTTTATTCGGCTATGTTTGTGCTAAGCGCGTATTTTTGGGCGATGAACGATTATGAGCGCGCGATTTTTGGCGGCATTGCGGCTAAGATAAGGAGGCGGGCTTGAGCTTCAATGTAATTAGCGAAGTGGTTACGAAAGACCGCTGTATCGGCTGCGGCGTCTGTGCGAGCAGCTGCCCTTTTAGCGTGCTAAAAATGCGGCTTGGAGGCAATGGATTTTACGCGCCTGAGGAGGGCGAAGGGTGTCGCGACAAATGTGATATCTGCCTAAAAGTCTGCCCGTTTTACGAAAAAGACATGCTCGAAAACGAGCTAAATTCTAAATCATATGCAGAGTTGGAAAGCTTTAGCCCTGATTTTGGCAGGTTTTTAGCCACTTACAAATTCTACAAAAAAGATGAAGCGCAGCGCCTAAGCAGTGCAAGCGGCGGTGCGGGAGATTATATTTTTCACGAGCTTTTTGCGCGTGGGCTCATTGATTACGCGATTTGCGTCGTGCCCGCGGACGAAGGAGATTTTATAGCCCAAAATCACAAGTGCGGTTTTTCTGCCTGCAATAATTTAGCGCAGCCGCAGAATTTGCAAAATTCCGCAACCAAAAATTCCACGCAGAATTCCGCAATTCCAAATTTAACGCAGAATTTGACAGATGATGATTCTATAAATTTTACGAGTGCGCAAAATTCTTTTTGCGAAAATTTTACGCAGAATTCTGCGCAGAATTTTACAAATGAAAATTCCACGCAGAATTCTAAAGCTTCTTGTGAAAATTCCGTATCAACGCATAATTTTGCTTGCGAGAATTCTAAAAACACGCGAAATTCTATGGGCGAAAATTCCGTGCCGCTGTTTAAATTTAGCGTGATAAAAAATGCTGATGAGCTTACTCGCGCGCGCTCGTCCGCTTACTATCCGCTCACGCTTGAAGCAGTGCTAAAGGAGATGTCGCGCCGCGAGGGCAGATACGCGATCAGCGCGCTGCCGTGCTTTGCTAAGGCCTTAAGGCTTGCTGCGAGCAAAAATCCGCGCCTTAAATCCCGCATAAGCTTTATTATCGGGCTGGTTTGCGGACAGGGCAAGGGTGCTGCTTTTACGTATAAGCTGGCAGATCTTGCGTTTAAAGAGCGTAAGCAGCTCACGGCGGTTAATTACAGATATAAAATCGCGGGCAAAAGTGCGATGAGCTTTGGCTTTAAATTTCACGCTGCAGACGGCAGTGAGGCGATAGACGATCGCAGTAGTAGCGCCTTTGCATACTGGAGCTCGCGCGCTTTTACGCCGCTTGCGTGCAACTCCTGCACTGACGTTTTTGCCAAAAGCGCCGACGTCGTGCTGATGGATGCGTGGCTGCAAAGCGAAATGAGCGAGTGGCGCGGCACATCGCTCGTAATTACGCGCGCAGCTCAGATCGACGCGCTATTTTCGCAGCCTACGAAGCAGGCACGCGAGGCGATTTTTTGCGAGCGGATATCCGCAGCGGAGGTGCAGCGCTCGCAGCAAAGCCAGGTGGAGTGCAAAAACGAAATTTTCTACGGCGCGAAAAACCCGCTTAAGCGTTACATCTTGCGCCAGAAGCTTCAGATTCAGCGATATAGTGCTACGCATTTTGATTGTGATGATTTCATCGCTGCTAGGCTTAAAAAAATCGCCGCGGCAAATAAAGTGCTAGCGCTTTTGGCGCTACCAAAGATCGCGGCATATAAAATTTATAGGAAGTTTGCATGAAGATCGGGATTTTTACCCTGCCGCTAGTGAATAATTACGGCGGAATTTTACAAGCTTACGCGCTAAGCCGCGTGCTAGTGGGGCTAGGGCATGAGCCACGTCTCATAAACTTGCGCCTGCAAAGAAGTAAACTATCGATCGCGTATATTAAATTTTTAGTGGCGCGCACGCTTAAAAAGGAGCTTTGCGGCGCGAAATTTAATCCCTCTTACGAGCGCGATACTAGCGAGTTTGTGACAGAAAATATCCCTTTAACCGCGCCTGTTTGCACGCCCGCGGATTTAAAAGCGCTGTGCGAGAAAGAACGCTTTGAAACGGTGATTTTAGGAAGCGATCAGGTTTTTCACCCTAGCTATTTTGCGGATTTTGCAGATTGCTTTAGCCTTGGATTTTTGCCGCCTAACTGCACGCGGATCGCCTATGCTGCAAGCTTCGGCGGAGATAGGCTCTGTGGGCTTAAAAATCCCGCAGATTTAAAAGCTCACGCTGCAAATTTGGCTAAATTTAAAGCTATTTCGGTGCGCGAGCGCGATGGTGTAAAGCTTGCGCGCGAATGCTTTGGCGTAGATGCGCACTGGGTGCTAGATCCTACGCTTTTAGCTAACAAAGAGATTTACGATAAATTTTTAAGCCTTGCGCCAAAGCGCAAGGGTTTTGCCTATATCCTAGATCCATCGCCTCGCTCAGAAGCGGCGATGGAGCTACTAAAGAAGCAAAGCGGCCTAGAGATAGATGAGGTAAACGACCGCGGCAACCGCATCGGCATAAAAGCATGGCTAAGCGCTATTGCGGGCGCGGAGTTTGTGCTAACCGATTCATTTCACGGCTGCGTATTTTCCATAATCTTTAATAAGCCGTTTTTTGTGCTCGTTAACGCTAGTCGCGGCGCGTCGCGCTTTAGCTCGCTTTTGGGCTTATTCGGGCTTGAAGATAGAACTTTGCAAGATCCCAAAGACGCGCGGTTGGACGCGACTATCGATTGGGATGGCGTAAATGAGGCGTTGCGCCGTAAAAGAGAGGACTCGATGAAATTTTTAAAAACAAGTTTAGGCTCATAAAATGAAAATAGCTATGGTGATTTCTGCTTTAGGCAAGGGCGGTGCCGAGCGCGTGCTAAGCGTGCTGGCAAATTTTTTCTGCCGCGAGAATGAAGTCTGTGTGATAAAATTTGACGCAGATGAGCCGTTTTACGCGCTAGATCATAAGATCGAGCTTATTAGCTTGGATTTAGGAGTAGGCGATTTAGGAGTATTTGGCAATATAAAAAAGCGCTACGATAAAATTTTAGCCTTGCACAGGCTTCTAAAAAGTCGTAAATTTGACGTAGTAATCTCGTTTTTAGATAATACCAATGTCCTTACGCTTATCGCAAATCTTGGAGTTGGGCAGAAAATCATCATCTCCGAACACACCAATCATCGCTTTTTAAAAAGTCCGATCTGGCGCGCGCTAAAGCGGATCTTTTATCCGAGGGCTGCAGGTCTTAGCGTGCTTAGTAAATTTGATCTGGATCATTACACATATGTGCAAAATCGTGTGATTATGCCTAATCCGATGTTTGAGATAAGCCATACTAAAGAGGCTCGCCCGCCTAAAGAAAATATCGTCCTAGCAGCCGGCCGGCTCAATGTCTATAAGGGCTTTGATGTCCTTCTTAAGGCACTTGCGCTTATAGATTTCAATCTTTTAAAAGAGTGGAAGGTGGTGATCGCAGGCGACGGAGAGGAGCGAAAGAGCCTTGAGAGCCTAGCTGCGAAGCTGCGCTTAAATGTGCAGTTCATCGGCTTTGTGCGCGATATCGAAAGCTTATATGAACGCGCTAAAATCGTAGTCGTAACCTCCAAGATGGAGGGCTTTTGCAATATTTTGATGGAGAGTATATTTTTCGGCACCGCTAGAATTTCTACGGATTGCATCGCAGGTCCTAGCGAGCTTATAAGCGACGGCGTAGATGGGTTTTTGTGCCCTGTAGGCGATAGCGCAAGTATTGCAAAAAAGCTTGAAATTCTAATGAGTGACGAAAAGCTGCGCGAGCGGCTCGTGCAAAACGCCTCCAAGCGCGAGGAGAGTTTTAAAATTGAAACGATCGGGCAACGCTGGTTGGATTTTATAGCCGCTACGATACACAGGGAGGAATAATGAGCGAAAATCCCCTAATCTCGGTCATCATCCCCGTTTATAATGTAAAAGAATTCCTGCGCGCTTGCGTGGAGCGCATTACGGCGCAGACCTATACGAACTTAGAAATTCTGCTTGTAGATGATGGCTCAAATGATGGCAGCGAGGCGATTTGCGACGAATACGCCGCGCGCGATCCTCGTGTGCGAGTGCTGCATAAACCAAACGGCGGGCAGGCTAGCGCGCGAAACGCTGCTTTAGATGTCGCTCGCGGGGAGTTTATCAGTTTCGTAGACAGCGATGATTTGATAAGCCTTGATTTAATTGAGACGCTTTTTCGCCTGACGCAGAAATTTTGCACTAAAATCGCTATGTGTGGCTACACGGCATTTAGCGACGAGAGCGAAATAAATAATTTCAAGGCGGCTTTAAATTCTAAAGAAAATCAAAATTCTAAAGAGATTAGCGATCTAGGAGGAGCTGCAAATTCGAATGCCAACGCAGGTGAATATAAAATATCGCCGCAAGAGCTTTTTAGACGCAGCTGCACGCAGGATCCGTATTTTAGCACCGCAGTTTGGCGCGCGCTGTTTGCTCGCGAAATTTTCGCTGCTTTGCGCTTTCCTACGGGGCAGATCTATGAGGATGTGGCGATATTTTTTGATATTTTTAACGCTTCTATTACGGCGTGCACGGATGAAATTTTATATTTTTACCGCGTAAGGGCGGGCTCGACCGTAAACTCATTCGCTCGCAGGCATCTTGCGGTCATCGCTGCGGTGCGCCGCTATACTGAGGCGATCGCTGTGAATTATCCAAGCTTGGCGCGTGAGGCTAATTTTACTCGCTGCGAGTCCGCGCTGAATACGGCGTTTTTAATTATCAAATCGAGCTTTGATCCTGCAGGCTTGAATGGAGATGCAACTTCTCCTTCCGAGGCTAATACGTGCAGCTTAGCAAACGAAGCGGATTTGCATGGAGCTGATAGTTTATCTTGTGCATGCGGTAAAAATTCTGCAGTTAAAAATTCCGCCAAGCAAAATTATATGCGAAATTCTAAGCAAAATTCTGCGTCGCAAAGAAAGACCGCAGATCCCCGCTCGCCTTTAAACGCCGCAGAAGCTGCGCAGCAGATCCGCTCACTGCACGCTTTGGTGCGCGAGCGGCTGGATTTTGGATTTTTTGCAGCGCATGCAAGCCGCACGCAGACGCTGATGATGGTCTTGTTTTACGCTAGCCCTGCGCTTTTGCGGCTATTTTATAAAATTTATCGGAAGCTAAAATGAAAATTTTATTCGTCATCGCAGCTCTTAGAAACGGCGGCGCCGAGCGCGTGCTGCAGGTTTTGGCGAACTATTTTGCGCGCGCAAACGACGTTACGATCGCGATTTTGGAAAACGACGAGGGTAGGTATAAATTTAGCGAAAAGATAAAATTTTTGCATCTAGACGTTTATAAAAACGGCGGCAGGTTCGATAAATACAGAATTTTGCGCGAGTATTTCAAGTGCGAGCGACCGAGCGTCATCATCAGCTTTATGGACTGGACGAACGTAGCGTGCGTGATCGCAAGCTTTGGGCTGGGCATCCCGCTCATCGTGACCGAGCACAACGCGCACGATTATCTGCCAAGCGGGCTTTTTAGCCGCGTGCGCGATCTGTGCTACAAAAAAGCGGACGCGCTTACGGTGCTTACGCGCTCGGACTTTGAGTACTATTCGCGATTTGTCAAAAACTGCTTCGTCGTGCACAACCCCTTTTTCGGCGAGATTTGCGATACCAAGGGCACCAAGCGAAACGTGATCTTAAGCGTCGGTAGGCTCGAGCCCGTAAAGGGGTATGAAATTTACTTTGACGCGCTAAGCAGGATCGATAAAAGCCTGCTTGCGAAGTGGGAAATTTTAATCGCAGGCGACGGCTCGCTGCGCGAAAGCTTGCGCGAGCTGGCAGCACAGCTTGGGCTTGAAGTGCGATTTTTAGGGCACAAACAGGACGTAAGCGAACTGTATAAAGAAGCCAAAATTTTTGTGCTAAGCTCGCTTAATGAAGGGCTTTCAAACGTGCTGATCGAGTCTGCGTTTTACGGCTGTGCACGGCTTAGCAGCGATACGACGGGCGCAAAAGAGCTCATAAAGGACGGCTTTAGCGGCATTTTGTTTAAATGCGGCGATGCGAATGAGCTTGCGAGCAAGCTTGAAAATTTAATGCGTGATGAGGCGCTGCGAGACGCTCTCGTGCAAAATGCAAATGAAAGCTTAGACGAGTTTTCGCAAGAGCGCATCATTAAGCTCTGGCAGGGCTTGATCTATCGGTTTACGCGTAAATAGCAGCCGCTTATCGATGCCCTAGCGGCGCGCAGGGATAAATTTAAACTTCGGTGTGCTAAGATAGCGTCTTGCGCCGAGCAAAACGGCGCGTTTAAATTTATAAAGCCGCATCGTGCGATGAAATTTAGCCGCTTTAGGCAGTGCAAAACGCGCTAAATTTAAACGGCGCGGTGTATGTTCGCGTAAAAAGGCGTGAGCAAAGCTTAAATTTAGGGCGCGGCAGCGATATTTAAAAGGTAAAGGGATGAAGAAATTAAGTGTTTTTATATATTCGATGGGAGGCGGCGGCGCAGAGCGCGTCGTAAGCAACCTCTTAGGCGAGCTTACGGCACGCTACGAAGTGCATCTGGTGCTGATGAACGAGAGGATTTTTTATGAAATTCCAAGCGGCGTGCAGATACATTTCATCGAAAAATCAGCCCCTTTTGAAAACGGACTGCTAAAGCTCGCAAAACTTCCGTTTTTGGCGCTTAGGTACAAAAAACTATGCGAGCACTTAGGTATCGACATCCACTTCGTTTGGATGAACCGCCCTTGTTACGTGGCGGCGCTGGCGCGAGTTTACGGGCTGCGCGGCACTATGATTTTTAACGAATGCTCGACGCCGTCGGTGCTGTATAAAGAGCCGAACTTCAAATCTAAAATTTCAAAGCTTTTGCTGCGCAAGCTCTATCCGAAGGCCGATTTTATCTTTCCGAACTCGCTTGGAAATTTGCGCGATCTGGCGGATAATTTCGGAATCGATGAGCGCAAGATGAGCGTGCTATACAACGCGATTGATCTTGATGAGATCAGTCGCAAAGCAAGCGAGCAGATCGCGCAGCAGCAGCCGTTTTTCCTAAGCGTCGGTAGGCTCGATGCGGGCAAAAACCACGCACTTTTGATCCGCGCATATGCAAATTTAAAAAATAACGACAAAGACCTGCTGATCTTAGGTGACGGCGTGCTGCGAGCCGAGCTTGAGGCTCTGATAGAGGAGCTGGGCTTAGGCGGCCGCGTGAAGCTTTTGGGTTTTGACGCAAACCCGTATAAATATATGGCCAGATGCTACGCGTTTGTTTTTGTAAGCCTTTTTGAGGGCTTTTCAAACGCTCTCATCGAGGCTCTTGCGTGCGGCAAGCTCGTGATTTCAAGCGATCATCAAAGCGGCGCGCGCGAGCTTTTGGGGCAGAGCGAATGGGGCGTGCTGGTGGGCGTAAACGATCTAGAAAGCACCCAAGCGGCGATGCAAAAAGCGCTGGATGATGAAAATTATGTAAAATTTTATGAGAAAAAGGCTAAAATTAGAGCCTCGTTTTTCGATAAAAAACGGATAGCAAGCGAGCTGATCGCAAAAATAGAACAAATCGACGAAGGAAAATAGGCGTGGGTGAAGAAAAAAAGGCTTTTAGCGTCAGAGAGATCGACGAAGGATCGGACGATCAAAAAGGCGCGCAATCAATGGGTGCCGACAAAGCTGCCTTAAGCGAAAATTTCGCTAGCGAGGGAAATTTTGACGCAGAGTATTCCGCAGGCGGCGGAGAGAATTTTAGCGGCGAAAATGCCGCAATTGAGGGTAGCGAGGATACCGCGCCTCAGAGCGATAAGAATTCCGCGCTTGATGCAAAAAATTCTGCGAGCAAAAATTCCGCGCACGCCGGCGTTAAAAATTTAAGCGACGATCAAATGCGCGCTGTTTCTGCAAAAATGCGAGCACAAAAAAAATCCAAAAAGACTAAAAAATCAAGCGGACGAAATTCTACCTCGTTAAATTCTGAAAATTCCGCAGGCGCAAATTCTACAAACTCAAATTTGAAAGGTACTGCGAATTCCACGAGCAAAAATTCTATAAATAAAAATTCCGCTGGCACTGCGAACTCTACAAACGGCATAAATTCTGATAATTCTAAAAGCTTTACAGCAGAAAATTCCCAAAATTCTAAAAATCAGGCAGCTGGCGCGCTTCCTGCCAGGCGTAGAATTTTTGGCTTCATAAAAAATTATGAGTTTTCCAAGCATATTTTGCTGATGATTTTGCTAGCGTTTGCCTTTAGCGTGGCGTTTCGCATGTGGTGGGTGCACTGGGCGAGCGGCTTTGCGAACTACTTTTTTTGGGATGGCGAGCTGATGATAAACACCAACGACGGCTACGCCTTTGCAGAGGGCGCGCGCGACCGCCTCGCCGGCTTTCATCAGCCCAACGATCTTAGCTACTTTAGTGCACCGCTTTCGATCGTGACGGCGTTTTTGGCTGAAATTTTGCCCTTTAAAATCGAGACGATCTTCGTTTATCTGCCGGCTTTGTTTAGCTCGCTCATCGTAGTGCCGATATTGCTTATCTCAAGTGAGTTTCGCTGCATGCGCGCGGGCTTCATCGGCGCGCTTGTCGCGAGCGTGGCGAATAGCTACTACAACCGCACTATGGCGGGGTATTACGACACCGATATGCTAAATATCGTGCTTGCGATGTGTATTTTGTGGGCGCTCATCCGCATTTGCACGCGCAGCTCGCGCAGCACGCTGTTTTGGCTGGGCGCGTTTACGATATTTTATATGTGGTGGTATCCCTCCAGCTTCTCGCTAAATTCCATGATGCTCGTCGTATTTTTCGCCTACACGCTGATTTTTAAGCGAAAAAGTGCGATAAATTACGAAGCGATGATCATCTTTTTGATTGCGCTTTGCTCCACGCCTTTGGTGGCAAAAATTTTAATCTCGCTTACGCTATTTTGGCTCTTTGCGTTTAGAGGAAAGCTATTAAATTTTAAAATTTTAGCGATTATCGGCGCGCTTGCCGTAGTCTTTTTCGTCGCAAACGGAGGTCTTAGCCCGATCATCTTTCAGGCGAAATTTTATATCTTCCGTTCCTTTGCGGACAACGCCGATACGGCATTTCATTTTTTCAACGTCAATCAAACGATCCAAGAATCAGGCATCGTGCCGCCTGAGATCTTTATGGAGCGCATCAGCTCGCACGTCGCGGTTTTCGTGATCGCAGCGATCGGATACGCAGTACTTTGCTTTAGGCATAAGGAATTTTTGCTCTCGATTCCGCTTTTGCTTTTGGGCTTTGCGGCAAACAAAGCGGGCCTTAGATTTACGATCTATGCCGTGGGCGTTATGGGGCTAAGTTTCGGATATATTTTGTATTTTTGCGTAAAGCGCTTGGATCTGCCAAAGATTGCGGGACGCGCGATACTACTGATTTTGACGGCGCTTGCGATCTATCCAGCGTGGCAGCACATCGTCTCGTACAAGGTCGATACGGTCTTTTATCAAAGCGAGGTGCGGGTGCTAGATGAGCTCAAAGATAAGGCGCAGCGCGAGGATTACGCGCTTTCGTGGTGGGATTACGGTTACGGCATACGCTATTATAGTGATGTAAAAACCCTCATCGACGGCGGCAAACACCTAGGCAATGATAATTTCCCCGTTAGTTTCGCACTTTTTAAAGATCAGATGAGCTCTGCAAATATGGCGCGCCTGGATGTCGAATACACCGAGCGTGGATATAGCGAAAAAATTCCAAACAAGTTAAAGCAAATTTTAAAAGATTACAACGCGACTGATGTAAATGATTTTATCTTAAGCTTGGGACTGGCCGATTTTAAGCCGCCGAGACCTACGCGCGACATCTACTACATCCTGCCCGATCGCATGATGAATATCTTTCCCGTCGTCACGCAGTTTTCAAATATCGACATCACCGACGGCAAGCAGCTAAGTGAGCTGTTTTTTATAACGAGCGATAGGTTTGTTCAGGATCAAAGCGGCGTGCATATGGACAACGGCTTTTCGATCTCGCCGAATTTGCTTAGTTTGGAATTTAGCGGCAGAAAATTCGCAATCAATACTTTTTACGAAACGAGCTACGACGCGAACGGCAAGCTTTCGGTCAAGGAGTTCAATATGGACAGCAGCGCGCAATTTTACGTGATTTTCATGCGCGATTACGGGCGATTTTTGCTGCTAGATAAGACGATGCTAAACTCAAGCTACATTCAGCTTTTTGTATTTGAAAGATATAGGCCCGAGCTATTCGAGCCTGTGATCTTAAGCCCTGCTGTGAAAGTTTATAAATTAAAGCGCTAGATAAAATTTTGCCGCAAGCTAAGGAGAAATTTATGAAATTTAATCTCGCAACGCCAAGCAAGGAATACAACAGATGGCTCGCATAGGGTTTTTAAGCCATGCCGATATGAGCTTACATTTCTTTCGTCGTCCGATAATGCAGGCTTTAAAAGGGCGCGGGCACGAGGTTTTCGCAATTGCTCCTCGTGGCGCTTATACGCAGGATTTAGCGCGCGATTTTAATGCTGTAACCTACGATCTTGATCGAGCGAGCCTGAATCCGCTTACCGTATTTAGCAACACCAAAGCCCTTGCACGCGAGTTAAAGAGGTTAAATTTGGACCTGCTGCAAACAGCTGCGCACAAATCAAACGTGTTCGGTACTCTGGCGGCTCGAGAGGCGGGTATAAAATATGTGATAAACTTAGTCGAGGGGCTGGGCAGCTTTTATATCGACGATGATATTAAAACAAGGCTCGTGCGAGCGGTTTTGGAGAAGCTTTATAAATTTTCATTTTCGCAGGCGGATGCTTGCGTATTTGTAAACGATGCCGATCCCGATTACATGCTATCTCGCGGGCTTATTGCGAAGCAAAAGGTTATAAGGATTAAAAGTGTAGGCGTAAATGCTGAAAGGTTCAATCCCAAAATCGTTAGTGCAGCGGATTTGGGCGAGGATTTGCACGGTAAAAAGATCGTGCTGATGATAGCTCGCGCGATGTGGCATAAGGGCGTGAGAGAATTCTACGAAGCAGCAGAAATTTTAAAAGATCGATCGGATGCGAAATTTGTCTTTGTAGGCGAGGGTTTTGCGGGTAATAAAAGCACCGCTGATCCTGCGTTTTTGCGAAGCGGTGCGGTGCATTATCTGGGTGCTAGAAACGATGTGCCTGAGCTTTTGAAGGCTAGTTACCTACTGGCACTTCCTAGCTACAAGGAGGGCTTTCCGCGCACGGTTTTAGAGGCGATGAGCATGGCGCGAGCCTGCGTGGTGAGCGACTGCAGCGGCTGCGTCGAGGCGGTGCAAGAAGGCGTCAACGGCCTAATCTGCCGCACTCGCGATGCGGAGAGTCTTGCGCGAAAGATCGAAATTTTATTAGACGATACCGCGCTTTGCGAAAGGCTTGGACGAAACGGGCGCGAGATGGTGCTTGCAAATTACGACGAAAAGATCGTCACGGAAAAATATTTAGAGGTTTATAGGAAATTTATCGATGTATAAGAGCTTTTTAAAACGCGCGCTCGATTTTACGGCGGCTTTGATTTTGATTATTTTGGTTTCGCCCGTGATGGCGCTTACGTGGTTCTTGATCCGCAAACACATTAGCAAAAGCACGATTTTTACGCAATCTCGCCCGGGGTTTGATGAGCAAATTTTTAAAATTTACAAATTTAAAACGATGAGCGACGAGCGCGGCGCTGACGGCGAGCTTCTGCCAGACGAAGAGCGGCTCAATGATTACGGCAAAAAGATCCGCGCGCTAAGCCTGGATGAGCTGCCGCAGCTTTTCAACGTGCTAAAGGGCGATATGAGCTTCATCGGGCCGCGACCGCTATTGATCGAATACTTGCCGCTTTATTCGCCGCAGCAGCGTCTTAGGCACAGCGTGCGCCCTGGCATCACGGGGCTTGCGCAGGTAAACGGTCGCAACGCGATCAGCTGGGAGAAAAAATTTGAGTTCGATACGTATTACGCGCAGAATTTAAGCTTTGCGCTCGATCTTAAGATTGCGCTTTTAACGATAAAAAAGGTGCTTGCAAAAGAGGGCGTGAATAAAGAGGGCATGGCGACGACGGAGAAATTTAATGGGCACAACTAAAATTTACATTTACGGCGCGAGCGGACACGGGCTGGTGGTTGCGGACGTCGCGCTAGCCGCACGCGGGGCTAAATTTAGCGAGGTCGTTTTTCTAGACGACGCCGCGGGGCTGAAATTTAGCGAGGATCTGCCGAAGCATCCCGTAATAATCGCAATCGGCGATAATAAAACCCGCGCAAAGATCCAAGAGAAGGTAGCGCGCGCAGGTTTTGAGATAGCGACGCTAATTCATCAAAGCGCGATCGTTAGCCCAAGCGCCGCCATCGGCGAGGGCGCGGTCGTAATGCCCGGCGCCGTGATAAATGCGCGAGCTAAAATCGGTCGCGGCGCGATAATCAATTCAGGCGTCGTAATCGAGCATGAGTGCGAGATCGGCGAGTTCGCGCACATTAGCCCAAACGCAGCGCTTGCGGGCGGCGTGAAAGTGGGGGCGTTTTCGCACATCGGTATCGGTGCCAGCGTCATTCAGAGGCTAAGTATCGGGCAGCGCTGCATAATCGGTGCGGGTGCTGCGGTCGTGCGCGACATAGCTAGCGACAGCGTAGCCGTAGGCGTGCCCGCTCGCGTGATTAAAAAAAATGGCTGAATTTAAAATTTATAGCATTAAAAGTGATAAAATCCGAGCATTTAAATTTTAATGCCGAAAGCTAAATTTAGCCCTGCGACGCGCGAGGTTAAATTTAAAGATCAAGGAAGGATGAATATGGCAAGAGTATTTTTAAGCCCGCCGAATATGGGCGGCAATGAGCTTGAGTATATAAAAAAGGTATTTGAGAGCAACTATATCGCGCCTTTGGGCGAATATGTCAATCGCTTTGAGGACGCAGTGAAGTCCTACACTGGCACGCGCGCTGCGCTGGCGCTAAACGCAGGCACGGCGGCGCTTCATCTAGCGCTTCGCTGCAGCGGCGTAAAGGACGGCGACGTGGTGCTTGGCTCCACGTTTACCTTCATGGCGTCGCTAAATCCGATATTTTACGAGCGCTGCGTGCCGGTGCTGATAGACAGCGACGAGAGTTGGAATTTAAGCCCGAGGCTGCTTAAAGAAGCGATCAAAAAATCGCCGAAAAAGCCAAAGGTGCTCGTCGTTACGCATCTTTACGGACAGGCTGCGAAAATGGACGAGATATGCGAAATTTGCGAGAACGAAGGCATTGATGTTATCGAGGATGCCGCGGAGGCGCTGGGTGGATTTTATAAAGGTAAAGCACTTGGCGGCATCGGAAAATGCGGCGCACTAAGCTTTAATGGCAATAAAATCATCACTACCTCAGGTGGCGGCATGCTGATCTCAAACGACGAGGAGCTAATCGCCAAGGCTAGATTTTACAGCACTCAGGCGCGCGAGCCGCTGCTTCACTACGAGCACAAAGACTACGGCTACAACTACCGCTTAAGCAACGTTTTAGGCGCTATCGGCGTAGGCCAGATGGAGGTCTTGCCGCAGCGCGTAAAGAGAAAACGCGAAATTTTTAAAATTTACGAGGATCTGTTTAGAGGCACTGACGTGGAGTTTATGCCCGAAGTAGAAGGCGGTAAGGGCAACAGATGGCTTACGACGCTTCTATTTAAGAAAAAGGATGCCCATCTAAAGGTTATCGACGCTCTAAATAAAGCCGACATCGAATCTCGTCCGCTTTGGAAGCCGATGCATCTGCAAAGCATCTTTGCAGGCGCGCTTAGCGTAGTTGACGGCACGAGCGAGGATATGTTTAGTCGCGGCATCTGTCTTCCTAGCGGCACCGATATGAGCGACGAGACGATTGAACGCGTCGTAAAAATCGTAAAAGAAAACATCTGATGCTGTTAAAACCCACTAAATTTAGCCGCTTCGCGTTTTTTTTGCTAGGAGATATTTTTATCTCGATCCTCTCCGTTTACATTGCGTTTTTGCTGCGATTTAGCGGAGATATACCGAACGAATTCTATAAAGGCGCGCTGCTTAGCGCCTCAAGCCTTACTGCGATTAAAATTTTCTATTTTTGGTTTTTGCGGATCTATTTAGTTCCGTGGAGATTTTTCGGTCTATATGAAGCGAGGAAGCTCTTTTATGCGCACGTGATGGCGGCGCTTACCTTTTTGATCCTATTTTTCTTGGCGAGTAAAATTTTTAACCCATTCCCGCGTTCGGTCATCATCATCGATGCGGCGATCTCGTTTATTTTAATCGGTGGGATTAGAATTTCAAAGCGGATGTTTTTAAGTGAGAAGAAAAACATCACGAATAACGAGCCCTGCATCGTCGTGGGCGCTACAAGCAAGACCTTTCACGTCCTAAAAGGTATGCGGCAAAAATATATCAACTACTACCCCGTAGGCGTCGTGGACGGGCGAGCGGAGCTAGTAGGGACGTATTGCGAAAATTACGTCGTCAGGGCTAAGAGCGAAATTCCACAGATGATCAAAGACAGCGGTGCCAAAACCGCGATCATCGCGCTGGCGCTGTATCCGGACGAGCTAAAGCAGCTCTATGATGAGCTGTTCGCGTACGGGCTAAAGGATATCAAGCTCTTTTCGCTTTTGGAGGATGAGAGCAAAAAGATCCGCGACGTATCGATCGAGGATCTGCTCGCGCGCAAGCCCAAAGACCTCGATACCAAGGCGATTGAAAATTTTATCAAAGATAAGATCGTGCTGGTAACGGGCGCGGGCGGCACGATAGGAAGCGAAATTTGCAAGCAGTGCTTGAAATTTGGCGCAAAGCGTCTTATTATGGTCGAGCACAGCGAGTTTAACCTCTACTCGATCAACGAAGCCACCGGCGCGGACGCGCGCAACGAGCTAAAGATGATAAACGTCGTTTATCGCCATGAGCTGGAGGAGGTTTTTGCGGAATTTCATCCCGAGGTAGTCGTGCATGCAGCGGCGTATAAGCATGTGCCGCTATGCGAGTTTAATCCGCATCTAGCGGTCAAAAACAATGTCATCGGCACAAAAAACGTAATCGATCTGTCCAAAAAATACGGCGCGAAAAAGGTCGTTTTGATCTCGACCGATAAGGCGGTGCGACCGACGAACATTATGGGCACGACGAAGCGTATCTGCGAGCTTTACGCGCTAAATTCCAACGACGCGGCAAGCGACACGCAGATCGTCGCGGTGCGCTTCGGAAACGTGCTCGGCTCAAGCGGTAGCGTCATCCCTAAATTTAAACGCCAGATCGAAGCGAACGAGCCGCTTACCGTTACGCACCCCGAGATTACGAGATATTTTATGCTCGTTAGCGAGGCGTGCCAGCTCGTGCTTCAAGCCGCCTCCATCGCGCAGGGCGGCGAGCTTTTCGTGCTGGATATGGGCGAGCCCGTAAAGATCGCCGATCTTGCCAAGCGAATGCTGCAACTTGCCGGCAAGGAGGAGCTGGGTATTAAATTTGTAGGTCTGCGCCCCGGCGAGAAGCTTTACGAGGAGCTTCTGATCGACGAAAACGACAAGAGCACGAAGTATCAATCCATCTTCGTAACCCACTCCGCAAAATACGACCTGCAAGAGCTAAGCTCGCAGATCGAGGAGCTTAGCGAGTGCGAGGACGCGCAGGTCGCGGATAAGCTAAAGCGTATCGTGCCTGAGTTTTCGCATCGATTGAACGGTGCGAAGGAGCCTGCTTGATCGGTATCGTAGATTACGGCGCGGGCAATATCCAAAGCGTGATGAACGCGCTTAGCTTCTGCGGCGCTAAATTTTGCCTCGCGCGCAGCCCTGAGGAGCTTTTGAGCTGCGATAAAGCTCTGCTTCCCGGCGTTGGCGCATTCGGCGAGGCGATGGACAGGCTTCGCGCAAGCGGTATGGGCGACGCAATTAAAGAGTTCGTCGCAAGCGGCAGATATTTTTTAGGCATCTGCCTAGGGATGCAGCTTCTGTTCGAGCAAAGCGAGGAGTTCGGCGCGCGCAGCGGGCTTGGAATTTTACCCGGTCGCGTCGTAAAATTTGACAAAACGAAATTTAATATTCGGGGGGCGGAATCTGGGTCCGAGGATATTAAATTTAGATCGGGCGAGGCGGAATTTAATTCAGACGAGGCGGAGCCAAGCAATCGTAGCGGACAAAATTTTGCCAGCGCCGAAAGCCTAAAGATCCCGCACGTAGGCTGGAACAGTGCGCATTTTATCAAGCGCTCGCCGATAAATGCGGGCCTAGGCGAGTTTGAGTATCTGTATTTCGTGCACTCCTACCACGTCCTTTGCGAGCGCGAGATCACGCTTGCGACCACGTTTTACGGCTATGAGTTTGCAAGCGTGATCTGGCGCGAAAACGTATTTGCCTTTCAGCCGCATCCCGAAAAAAGCCACGATGCGGGCATAAAAATCATTAAAAATTTTACGGAGCTGTGATGGAGATTTTCCCTGCGATCGATCTAAAACAAGGATGCGCCGTGCGCCTTAGCAAGGGCGAGATGCAAAGCGCAAAAATTTATTCCAAGGACCCCTGCGAGCTAGCCAAAAAATTTGAAGATCTCGGCGCTAAATGGCTGCATTTGGTTGATCTCGACGGCGCGTTTGCGGGCGAGGCGGTAAATTTCAAAGCGATAGAGCGGATCGTAAAAAGCACTCGCCTGCGCGTCGAAGTGGGCGGCGGCATACGCGACGAAGCGCGCATAAAGGAGTATTTGAACTTAGGCGTCGATAGATTTATCCTGGGCTCGGCGGCGCTTAAAAACCCGGATTTCGTAAGGAGGATGGCGAAGCTTTACCGCATCGTCGTGGGCATAGACGCAAAAGACGGGCTCGTAGCGACCGAAGGCTGGGCGGAGCTAAGCCGCGTAAAAGCGACCGATCTGGCGCGGGAGTATGCGGACGCTGGCGTTTGCGCCATCATCTGCACCGACATATCGCGCGATGGGATGCTAAGCGGCGTAAATGTAGAATTTAGCCGCTCTATCGCGAAAGCTAGCGGCATCGATACTATCGCAAGCGGCGGCGTGAAAGATATGAACGATATAATCGCGCTTAAAAACGCAGGCTCTATCGCCGGGCTCATCGTCGGCAAGGCGTATTACGAGGGCACGCTCGATCTTAAAAAGGCGTTTGAAGCTCTATAAAAACGCCCGAGCGTAAGCAAAGTTTGAACTAAATTTTAGTAATATGCAAATTTTAAAATTTAAAGGCGATGTGAGGCGATGAAAGATTTTTTTTATGAGATGATCGTAAAAAGTGCGAATGCGAGCGAGCTTTTTAAAAACTTTGCGTTTGAGCTCGGCGTTACCTGCGTCGAAGAACGCGGCGAGCGTTTCATAATCCGCGACGAAGAGGATCTGCAAAATTTAAAATTTGCGTTTGAAGAGTTTAAAAAGGCGCTCGCACGATCTCTCAATTTAGACGCCGATCTACAGATCGAAATTTCAAAAAAGCAAAATAAAGATTGGCTCGATGAGTATAAAAAAGGCGTCGCGCCCGTGGCGGTCGGCAAATTTTACGTCCGTCCGAGCTGGTGCGAAAGATCGCAAGATCCCGCGCTAATCGATCTGCTGATCGATCCTGCGCTGGCGTTCGGCTCAGGCCATCACGAAAGCACCAATATGTGCCTGGCGCTGCTTAGTGAGCTTGCTCGCGCGGGCATGAGCGCGCTTGACGTGGGCTGCGGCAGCGGAATTTTAAGTATCGCGATGAAAAAACTGGGCGCAAAGGTAAGCGCCTGCGATACCGACGAGCAGGCGGTGACGGCTACGCAGCAAAACTCCGAGAAAAACGGCGTGCAGATCGATAAAATTTGGCTCGGCAGCGTTTCAAGCCTAAATGAGCAAGGCTCAAGCGCAGCCGCGCAGCCGCAGTTTGATCTCGTCGTCGCAAATATAATCGCCGACGTGATTTTGATCCTAAGCGCGGATCTGAAAAAAGTGCTAAAACCGGGCGGCAAGCTCGTGCTGTCTGGAATTTTAGAAAAATATAAAGATAGGATCGAGCAAGCTTTTTCGGATTTAAATTTCGTGCAGATGAAAAAGCAAAACGAATGGCTCAGCTTCGTATATGAAAGGAAAATATGAATAACAACCCAAATAATCAACCCCCTCAAAACGGCGGCGGAAACAATTTTTTCAATAAAAATCCGATCGGCGTTTTTATAATTTTTGCGCTTATTTTGATAGTCGTGTTTAAAGCGATATCCCCAAGTGGCGGATTTGATAGTGGCGGAGTGCTAGGCTCCGTTTCAGGCGAGAGTAGAAACGTAACTTACTCCGAGCTAAAATCGCAAATCAAAAACTCTCAAGTAAGCATGGTCTCCATCGGAAGCTCCACGATTAAAGCGCAAGTCGGCAACGTAATCTACACCGCCAAGCGCGTAGATGATCCCGAGCTAGTTCAAATTTTAGAATCGCGCAAAATTCCATACGGCGCGTATAACGAGAGCAACTTTTTGACCGATCTGCTCTTTAGCTGGGTCTTGCCGCTCGTGATTTTCTTTGGAATTTGGATGTTTTTAGCCAACCGCATGCAGCGCAATATGGGCGGTGGCGTGCTCGGCATCGGAAGCTCTAAAAACCTGGTAAGCGCCGAAAAACCGAAGGTTAAATTTAGCGATGTCGCGGGCGTCGAAGAGGCGAAAGAGGAGGTTAAAGAGATCGTAGATTTCTTAAAAAACCCCGAGCGATATATCAGCCTCGGAGCTAAAATTCCAAAAGGCGTGCTTTTGGTTGGACCTCCGGGCACGGGCAAGACGCTGCTAGCCAAAGCGGTCGCGGGCGAAGCGGACGTGCCGTTTTTTTCGGTATCGGGCTCGAGCTTTATAGAGATGTTCGTAGGCGTGGGCGCCAGCAGAGTGCGCGATCTATTCGATAACGCTAAAAAACAGGCTCCGGCGATCGTTTTCATCGACGAGATCGACGCGATCGGCAAAAGCAGAACCGCAGGCGGTATCGGCGGCGGTAACGACGAGCGCGAACAGACGCTAAATCAGCTGCTTGCCGAGATGGACGGCTTCGGCTCGGAATCAAGCCCGGTGATCGTCCTTGCGGCTACCAACCGCCCCGAGACGCTGGATGCGGCGCTTCTGCGTCCGGGCAGATTCGATAGGCAGGTTTTGGTCGATAGACCCGATTTTGACGGCAGAATGGCGATTTTAAAGGTGCATATGCGCGACGTTAAATTTGCCCGCGACATCGATATCGAAGAGATCGCGCGCCTTACCGTGGGCTTTGCGGGAGCCGATCTTGCAAATATCATCAACGAAGCCGCGCTTTTAGCGGGTCGCGAGGCAAAGGCGGAGGTCGAGCAAAAAGACCTACTCGAAGCGATCGAGCGCGTCGGTATCGGACTGGCTAAAAAATCACGCCGCGTAAGCCCTATCGAAAAGCGGATCGTCGCCTACCACGAAAGCGGTCATGCGCTCATCGCCGAGCTTACTAAAGGCGCGATGCCGGTATCGAAGGTAACTATCGTGCCGCGCGGATTGAGCGCTGCGGGATACACGCTAAATTCTCCGTTTGAAAATAGATATCTGCACCAGCGCCATGAAATTTTTGCCGAGATCGATACGTTTTTGGCGGGGCGCGCGGCGGAGGATGTATTTTTAGGCGAGATCACCGACGGAGCGGGCAACGATTTGCAGCGCGCTACCGATATGCTTAAATTTATGGCTACTCAGGTCGGAATGACCGATGCGCTCGGGCTTGCGGTGCTAGAAAAGCAGCAGTATTCCTTCCTAAACGGCGGACAGAGCATCAAGGATTATAGCGAGGTAACGGCAGTTAAGATCGACGAATATGTCCGCAAGACGCTGGATGAGCGCTATGCGGCGGTAAAAGAGACGCTAAGGACCTACGCTCCGGCGATTGAGGAGATGGTAAAGGCGCTGTATGAGAAGGAGACGGTCTCTGGAGAGCAGATCGTGGAGATCATCTCTAAATTTGAAAAAGATAACGGCATGCCTACCCGTCTGGTGCGAAATTTAGGCGCTAATGATGATATCGAAAGCGCAAAGAGCGAGGCTTAAATTTAAAGCCTCGCGCGGAGCAGGAATTAAGGCTAAATTTTAAGAAGGTCGCGCTAAAGCATTTTACGAGCGATCCGCGGCACCGAATGAAAAGCGGTGCAAAAATAAAATTTAAAGAGTAAGAGATGGAAGAGGAAAAGGGAAAATTGATCTACATATTGCCGAATTTTTTCACGGCGGCAAGTGCATTTTTGGCGGTTATCAGCATAATTTCTACGATCAAAGGCAACTTCAGCGCCGCGATCTTTTATATCATTTTATCCTTGATCTGCGACGGACTCGACGGTCGCGTAGCGAGGCTAACGCATGCGACGTCGAAATTCGGCGTGGAATTCGACAGCCTTGCGGATATAGTGGCTTTCGGCGTTGCGCCGGCGCTACTGTTTTACTGCGCGGTTGGGCACGATTACGGCAAGGTCGGCTCGCTCGTAGCTGCGCTTTACGTGGTTTTCGGCGCGATCAGGCTGGCGCGATTCAATGTCACCACGGGCACCTACGAGCCTAGCGTTTTTATCGGGCTGCCGATTCCGACGGCTGCGATTACGATGGCGTTTTGGATCGGAATTTATCTAAAATATGAGCTTTCTAAAGGATTTGGGGTATTTTTGATCATCGCAACGGCGGCACTGTCGTTTTTGATGGTAAGTAACATCCGCTTTCCGAGCTTTAAAAAGATCAGCCTAAAGCGCCCCAACGCGATTAAAATTTTAGTGCTTCTAATCGTCGTATTTTTCTCGCTTTTATATCTTTTCAGGCTGGAATTCCCGGCGGTGCTCACTTTGGTTTATATAGTTTACGGTTTAGTTCGCGGAGCTTTAAATTTAAGCGCGGCCAAATTTCATAAAAAAGATAAACCCGAGGAAACGGCGAAATAATCTCAAATATGTTTATTATCGCGATTGTTTTAAGTTTGCGCGGCTATAATTTTGCCAAATTTTAACCCTTTGAAAGGATTTGTAATGGACAAAAATAAAATCATAATCTTCGATACTACACTTCGTGACGGCGAGCAAAGCCCTGGAGCGTCGATGAATACGGACGAGAAGATCCATCTTGCGTTGCAGCTTGAAAAGCTGGGCGTAGATGTTATCGAGGCGGGTTTTGCAGCGGCGAGCCCCGGGGACTTTGACGCGATAGAAAAGATCGCCGGCGCCGTTAGCAAGGCTCGCGTCTGTTCGCTTGCACGCGCTTTAGAAAAAGACATCAAGGCCGCAGGCGAAGCGATAAAGGGCGCAAAGCTCGGGCGCATCCACACCTTCATCGCTACAAGCCCTATCCATATGGAATTTAAACTTAAAATGCAGCCGCAAGAGGTCATAAAGCGCGCCGTAGAGTCTGTGCAATACGCTAGAAGCCTATGCGATGACGTGGAGTTTAGTTGCGAGGATGCGTGCAGAAGCGATATGGGTTTTTTAAAAGAGATCTGCGACGCCGCGATAAACGCCGGGGCCTCCACCATAAATATCCCCGATACGGTAGGCTATCTCTATCCGGATGAGATCACTGCGCGCATAGGCGAGATCGTTAAGCTTATCGGCGAGCGCGCCGTAGTTTCGGTGCACAACCACAATGATTTGGGAATGGCTACCGTAAATTCCTTGGCTGCCATCTTGGCAGGAGCCAGACAGGTCGAGTGCACGATAAACGGTATCGGCGAGCGCGCGGGCAATGCGGCGCTAGAGGAGATCGTAATGGCGATCAAGACGCGCAGGGATAAATTTGCGCCGCTTTATACCGATATAAATTTGAAAGAAATTTATCCATCCAGCCGCCTAGTCGCGAGCATTACCGGCATCGAGCCGCAGCCTAATAAAGCGATCGTCGGCAAAAACGCCTTCGCGCATGAAAGTGGCATCCACCAAGACGGTGTGTTAAAACACAAAGAAACCTACGAGATCATGCACGCCGAGGATATCGGGCTTGATAAAAACTCGCTTGTGCTGGGCAAGCACAGCGGCCGCCACGCCTTCAAAGACAAGCTGGTATCTTTGGGCTATGAGCTTAGTAACGAGCAGATTGAGATCGCGTTTAATAAATTTAAAGCGCTTGCAGATAGCAAAAAGGACGTTTTCGACGAGGATATTAGAGAGCTCGTAAACGACGAGTTCGTGGGAGCCGAAAAGACCTATGAAGTGCTAGTTTTAAGCTCCAATAGCTGCAATAAAGGACACGCTAGCACAGCGCTTACGCTAAGGTATAAGGATGAAATTTTAAGCGATAGCGCGCTTGGAAACGGCGGCGTGGATGCGATATTTAAAGCGATAGACCGCATCAGCGGCATCAGCGGTAGCTTGAAAGAATACCAAGTAAAAGCGGTTTCACAGGGCAAAGACGCGCTGGCGAAAGTAACCGTTAAGGTGGAATTTGCGGGCGAGGGCGCCATCATCGGCAGAGGACTTGACGTAGATACGATGCTAGCGTCTGCAAAGGCCTACGTTGCGGCGCTAAATACGTATCTGGACGCTAAGCGTTAGATTGCTTGGCGGGATTTGTTAAATTTAACGCAAATTCCGCCAGATTAAACAAATCAAAAGCAAAATTTTAATAATATTTCACACTTAAAACGTTGGAGTAGGGGGTATTGAGCCGAAACTCGTTTTAAAATTTATTTATGGAGACTTTTATGAAAAAAGTTCTTGTATTGTTATTTGCGCTTTGCGGCGCGGCTTTCGCTAGCGAGCAGCTAAGTGCTTACACTCAGATCGTTTCTTTTTCTGCAATTACCGTTGCAGTCGTTTTAGGTCTAGCCGCTTTGGGTGGCGCGTTAGGTATGGGAAATGCCGCTAGTGCGACGCTTAACGGCATCGCTAGAAATCCAAGCGTAGCTAGCAAGCTATCGAATACGATGTATATTTCGCTTGCGATGATCGAAGCGCAGGTTATCTATGCATTAGTTATTTCATTTATCTTGCTTTTCGTAAATCCTTTTTTGACAGCGGGTTTAAAGGCTGCTGCAAATTAATCAAAAGCCCGAGAAATCGGGCTTCAAACTTATATAATTCAAGGCTTGAGATTAAGCTTTAAAATTTATGCGACCGTGGTGGAATTGGTAGACACGCTATCTTGAGGGGGTAGTGCCGCAAGGTGTACGAGTTCAAATCTCGTCGGTCGCACCATCTATTAAAATTTTCTCCTATTTTTTCGTTTTTTGAATTTTTAAATAATTTTTTGAGCCCTATTTTTGGTAATTTTAAAATTATTCTTAAAAAATTCTTAGCGCCGAAAATCATCGATTCATACATATATTTTAAGAAAATACTATATATTAAAAAATTGTATAGTAGCTTTTTTTGCGCTCCTGCCTTGTTAATCCTTTGAGGAAATTCTATAATCTGCCTAAAATTACTATACAAAGGAAGAAAGATGACGGGAGTTTTTACAAAAATTAAGGATAATCCAATTTTCAAATCAGACCCCGACAAAGTAGTCAGGAATTTTATTTTGCCGCAATATAAGCGCACTATGGTCGAAGTCTTAGACGATTTCATAGCCGTTAAATTTTATAGCTCGCTAGCTAGAGACGGAACGGTTAAAATACATAGACACTATCATTATACGCAAGGTGGCAAGTTAATCAAAGTTCTAGGCAATGCCGATGAAATTAACATTCGAAAGGGCTAGAATATTGTTAATATTCATAATTTGTGCTACCAGTAAATACATGCTCTATGCTGCTCCTAGCGTATAGTTTGGGTTGCTATGGTGCATAAACATATAAGTTTTTGCTTCATTGCCGTTTATGGCAGGTATGGTTACTTTTACAAATTCACCCTCCCTTAGCTCTCTACTAAGTGAGATTGTAAAATTCATCTTTCCTGCTTTTTCTACTGCATTTGCATTTGATACATTTACTGCTATCTCATCTGCTTTGTGTAGGGTTATGTCAAGACACTCTTGGTATGGATTAAAGTCTTCTATAATAAGGCTATCATTTACTATAAGCTTATTATCAATTAGTTCATATTTTATATTGTCTTTTGTTTTATATATGTTTGAGCCTTTTTCTATTTGAGTGCCGTCAGTTAGTTTGCGACCATGAAAATATACCTGACCTTTTCCATCCTCATCTCTTATAGTGTCTTTGCCGTCGGCAAAGTATGTATCATAGCCGGCTCCCCCAAGAAGCAAATCATCGCTATTTCTACCTTGAAGCAAGTCATCTCCACTACTGCCGAACAATACATCGCCTTTCCTGTCGCCAAATATAGAACCACTTGGCTCACCATTAATGTTTAAAATTTTTCTAGCTTGTGTCGATAATGGTCTTGTATAAATAGAACCATCATTATTCATAACTTCTATAAAGCCATTTGAGGTAATATTTATATTATCGTTATCTTCTCCATATATTTTCTTAAATATACTTCCCAAATCCCAATCAACAAGAGATAATGCCAAATTTACACCAGTAATTATCCAACCTTGCGGTGTCAATAATGCCGCACCAGCAATAATTGCATCTCCTAACGCCCCAACCATTTGTTTCATTTTGCTTTCACCCATAGTGCTATCAACTAATACATTTCCTGCTGCAGTTTCTACAAACAAAACAATAGCCCTAGCTTTGCTTTTTAAAATCTTTTCGGGTATATCAGTGAAATTTTCAGCAATACTATAACCACTGCTTGCGCTATTCCACATTTTACGAATATTTTTTAAATTATCTTTACTATTTTCAGAAAGATTGAATTTAGTAAATTTTTCAATAATAATTTTTTCAGCTTTATCCAAAGCAACTCTTGCTTTCGCTTCTCTGCTACCTGTTGAATTCATCGTTCGCTCCTTGTGTTATAAAAATTTTTATCAAAAATTCCAAAGCTAGTTTTAGCATTTGAAATATTTAATTTCACATTTTCTAAAAAGTATTTTTTAAATTCTTTAAATTCTTTGTCGTTGCAAATCATAATATTCATCACTTTTCCATTTTTGCTGTAAATGGTAAGACAATCATAAACGCTATCATTGATTTTGCCACCATTTATTGTATGAGTTATGATTTTTGGAATTGCATAAAATACAACGATAAGTGCAAAAATAAAAAACAGAATAATAGGCTCATTAAATGCAAAAATCGCGTATATGTATGTAGAAATAATAATCAAAATTAAAATTTTGGCAACTAGTGAAATTTGTTCGCTTCCATCTCTAAAATCAACGCTAAATTTAACATTTTTAATATTTTTTACTTGCATAAAATCAAAAGATTTATCATTTTTAATTTGGCTTATCATTTCATTTTTCAGAATAAAATAATTTTTACCCAAAAATTTCATAATGTAAGGAATTGCCACCATAAGAGATAAAATCGTAAAACCATTGACTTTTTCTGGTTTTGCGATACACAAAATAATAAAAGCTAAAATCATTAAAAATATACCAATCAAATTTACTTGTGGTTTGTAATCTTTTATAATAATCGGCTCTTTATCATAATCCCTTAAATTTTTGTTTTTATTAAAAACATCGTTTACCAAATTTGATCCTTTTTATAAAATTTCCTAGTAAATTCAATCTCGGTCAGTATCGTTTGATACTGAATTTTATGAATTTACAAATT
>ERZ773009.590-NODE-590-length-26479-cov-14.790531_pt1 | contig 26479 bp, 23 predicted proteins | sample MGYA00580663_ERZ773009 | MGnify/ENA primary metagenome ERZ773009 (study PRJEB29015, sample SAMEA2737969) | human oral metagenome | biome: human oral; feature: human-associated habitat; material: dental | place: China | collected 2026 ... | reverse complement strand
GTTGCAGAGCCGCTAGCTTTTGCTCCTTTTACGTCGCCGGTAACTTGGCCGTCATCGACATTTACGGTGTTATTGGTTGCGCTGCCGACCGTCGCCTCTGCGCCCAGTGCGCTGCCCGCTACCTGTGCGCCTCCCTCTATCGTCACGGTGTTTTGCGAAGTACCGGTGCGACCGTGTCCGCCCCAAACGTTCTTTTTGGCTTCGCCACCGTTTAATTTTACGGTATTTTTATCGGCAGCTTTTTGCGAACTTAATCCGCCGTAGACTTCATCATTTGCGGTAGTATTCGTTAAATTTACGATATTTTCTTCTGCGTTATTGCTTATGCTATATCCGCCGTAAATTTCTTTCGTCACGGCGCTATCGTTTAAATGCACCTCATTTAATTTAGCGGCTCCGCTTGAAGACTGACCGCCGATAACGGAATTTATTTTTGAGTTATTTTGCGCCGTTACGATATTTTTTGCGGCATCTCCGCTATTGGCTTGACCGCCGCTTACGATGCCGTCCACTTTAGCGCCGTCTAAGGTTACTTTATTATCGTGGGCACTACCGCCGCTCGTATTAACGCCACCGCCATTGACTTGATTTTTGGCATGAGTGCGGGTTAAATTTACGGTATTGTTAAATGAGTTTACGCCTCTTCCGCCGAAAATCGTACCGCCTACTTCGCCGTCTTCTATATCTACGATATTTCTTGAAGCATCGTTAGTAGTGGATGTGCCGCCGTAAATTTCACCGGTTACGACGTTATTTCCTCTAAGCTTGACGTGGTTGTCTTCCGCTTTGCCGCCCGCGGCATTACCGCCGTAAATATTCTCGCCGACTTTGGAGTTAGTCAAAAATACTCTGCTGCCAGTTACGGCGCCGTTAGAGCTTTCTCCGCCGGTAACGCTCTTTTTAAAAGTCGTGCCGGTAGAGGTTACTTTATTATTTGAAGCGCCGGTTTTACTCTTGCCGCCTATGGCCTGTTGACCGATCTCGCCGCCAGTCAGATCTAAATAACTATTAGTAACCGTTCCGCTGCGGCTCTCTCCGCCAATCAATCTTCCGCCTATTTTTGCGTTACCGTTAATTTTTGCGTAGTTATTCGCGACATCCTTATTGTTGCTTCTTCCGCCGATTGCATCGCCGGTTATTTGGCCACCGGTTAATTCCAAATAGCTATTATTAACCTTGCCGTCGTAGCTAAGTCCGCCGTATACGCCGTCATCGTTGCTTGAGTTCGCACCCGTGACCTTGCCGCCGCTCATATTCACATGAGCTCCATCTATGTCGCCATAATATGTAAAAGCGCCATAAATTGCCTTGCCTACAGTACCGCCGCTAATGGTAACATAATCACCTTGGCTATTAGAAGCAAGATTATGGGCATTATTTCTATAATAGCTTCCATATGCGTAATTAGTTACATTACCGCCCTCAATCGTAGAGTGATTAGCAATGGTTTTACTAACCATATATGCGCCGTTGATATTTCCAACCTCGCCTTTTTTCAACCAACCGTGGTTGTTTTTAGCCGTCGCCTTACCGCCGCCTCCGGTAATGCCGCCGCCTGTACCATTAGCGACCAAAACATCAGTGACTTTAGCGCCGTTATTATCTATAGTTACGACATTGTTTTGTAAAACAGCGGTGCTATTTTCTGCAGCTATTACTCCATTTACGTTTACTAAATTTACAACACCGGTAATATTTACTTTATTACCGTCTGCGCCGCCGTTTTCTACCGCAGCGCCCGCGACTCTACCGACGATAATAGGCGTACCGCTGATATTTACTTCGTTATTATTTGCTTGATTTGTACCGGTCGCTCTACCGCCCATTAGCGATGTGCTGTTAAAATTATTAAAATTCTTGTAGTATATCTTAGTAGCGCCGCTAACATTTACGATATTGTGTATGGCGTCTCCGCTATTGCTCGCTCTACCATACCATGTGCCGTTGCCGCCGAGTACGACATAATGCACTTCTGCGCTATCTAAATTTACTGTATTGTTTTGTGCGCCTTTTCCTTCGCCGCCCACAAGTATCGCTACCGTAGCGCCATTATTGACATTAAGTATATTGTTATTTGCCGAGGTAACTTGCTCATATAAAAAACCCTGTCCCAAATTGGTACCATCGCCGTTACCTCCGCCATAAATCGTGCGATTCCAAGTGCTTACGCCACCCGAAGCAACGCCTCTTATTGTTACGATATTATTATCGTTTTGTCCGTGAGCATTTACTTTACTTTCAAAGCCGCCCGAGTAATTTTCACCGGATGATTTATATAATTGACTTGGAGTACCGTCGCTTTTAGTTACCGTTATGATTCCATTACCAGCTAAAGCTTGCGAAGGAGCAATGGCTAAGCACGCCGCCAAACTCAAACCGGAAATAATCGGTATTTTAATATCTTTCATAATCCATAATCCTTTGTAAAAAATAAAAACTATCCATTATACTATAAAAATACCTATTTACAATAAATTTAATACAATTTCTAACGAAAGGTAGCTTAATGCGAAAAAATGGGTATTGCGATGCAACGTTTTCGATAATAAAGTAAAATTTCAGCTTATTTTTGTTATCGAAGCTTAAACGAAAAATTACGATTACAAAATGATGGAATTTTAAAATTCCGACCTTAAAATTTAGCCAGCGGGATCCCCAAGAAACGACGCTGCGAGAAAAGCGCTAGAATAAAAAGACAGCAGTTTCTGATATTGATAAATAGGGCAAGGCATAAATTTTATAAATTTGGATTTTGTGGAATTTAAAGCGAAGCAATATATATGAGAGGGATTAAAATTTGAAGTCCAGGCTAGAAGTGCATACTTTTGCGGTATGTCATTAGCAAAGAGATTAAAATTTTAAAGCAAGTTCCAGGCGAGGCGATAAAAACGATAAAGTAGCGGCGCGGAGAGTTAAATTTTAAAAATTATAAGTGAAAACAAAAGCAAAATTCTAAGAATTTCAAGCGAAATTTGGGCTTTCAGCGGTATTTTGAAATGGCAAAGGGCTTTCGGCGGAGGTGCTTTAAAATAGCAGAGGGCTTTCGGCAGCATTTTAATGCTCGCCAAAAGCCCATTTTTATAGTTTATGTATCTCTTACGCTCGAAAGCTAGGAATTCCGCTTGTCAAAAAGTCCAAAACCTCAAAAGATCTGCTGGCTTACTCGCAATGTTCCGCTAATGCTTTGTCCTGGGCTCGCCGCGGTTAAATTTTAACGCTTTCGCGTTACTCGCCGCTAAAGCCTGGTGGGCCAAGCTTAGCGGATTACAAGACCTTGCGGAATTCCGCGTCTGATAACCCAAACTAGGGTTTTCTTGCCCTTGTAATCTTTGATGTATCGATCGAAGTCGTCTGTGCTTTTGACATCGTTTTGACCGACTTGGATGATCACGTCGCCTACCTCAAAGCCGTAATCATCGGCTTTTGAGCCATCTTTGACGCTTAAGACGAGGGCACCCGAGACATCGTCGTCGAGGTTATATTTGCGGCGCAAGCTGTCATTTAACGTCCTTAGCTTTAGCCCCTCTATTGCGCTTTTTGAGTCCTCGCCGGCTGAGCCTAAGGTGGTGGAGTCGGATTTCATCGCGTCTAGCTTGATAGTCGTGCTCTTGCTTTTGCCGTCGCGCTCAAATTCTACATCCACTGAGCTTCCTGGAGCCATTGAGCCGATTAAATTTTTTAGCTCGTTGGCGTTTTTGATAGATTTGCCGTTTATTTTGGTAATCAAATCGCCGCGCTTGATGCCTGCTTTATCGGCAGGCATGTCTTTTTCGACGCTTGAGATTAGCGCGCCCTCTTTGCTTTCATAGAGCTCTTTTTGATCTTTAGACATATCTGAGATCGTAACGCCTATAAAGCCACGCTCGATCTTGCCGTTTGTGATGAGCTTTTCAGCGATCTCTTTTACCATATTTGAAGGGATCGCAAAGCCTACGCCGTTATTTCCGCCGCCGCGACTTAAAATGGCGGAATTTATCCCCAAAAGCGCGCCGCGACTATCCACTAGCGCGCCGCCTGAGTTGCCCGGATTGATCGAAGCGTCGGTTTGGATGAAATTTTCATATTGATTTAGCCCGATATTGTTTTTATTTAGCGCCGAGATTATGCCTTGAGTGATGGTGCCGCCCACGCCGAAAGGATTTCCGATAGCAAAGACGATATCGCCCTCCATAGCCTTGGACGAGTCGGCAAATTTAACCGCAGAGAGATTTTTTTCGTCGATTTTGATGATCGCAAGGTCGGTTTTAGGGTCGGTGCCGATTACCTTGGCTTTATATTCCTTATCGCCTTCTAATAGCGTAACTACGATCTCGTCAGCGTTTTCTATTACGTGATTATTTGTGACAATATAGCCGTCTTCGGAGATGATGACGCCAGAGCCTAGCGAGCTTCCCTCGCGCTCCTGCTGCTGTGGAATGTCAAAGTCGAAAAATTGCTTAAAAAACGGATCGTCAAACATCTGTGACATCGGGCTGTTGCCTGCTTTGATCTTGGTTTTAGTTGCAATATTGACGACGGATTTTTTTACGTCCGCAACGGAGCTGTGATATGAGAGCACGACATCTTTATCAAAGCCCGGATTTACGCGCTCATAATTGCTTGGAGCTTCTTTAATGTCTATATTAGCGCCAAAAAGCGCACCTGCTAAAGCTATCGATATGATGATCGATTTTTTCATTTTTATATCCTTTGTGATAATAAAATTTTGGCGGAATTATAAATTTTGTCCGCTAATATATTCTTAACGCAAAATTAAAATTTATAAATAGAATTTAGCAAACTTGATTGACACTCACTAAAGTTTTATGATATAATCTACATAAATTTTAAGATTTTAAGGATTAAAATGGCAAGCACAAGCAGTTTATACGAAACCTTAGGCGTGGATAAATCAGCAAGCGCCGAGGAGATTAAAAAAGCTTACCGCAGGCTAGCTCGCAAGTATCACCCGGATATCAATAAAGAGCCTGGAGCGGAAGATAAATTTAAAGAGATCAACGCCGCGTATGAAATTTTAAGCGACGAGAAAAAGCGGGCGCAGTATGACCGCCACGGCGACGAGATGTTCGGCGGACAGAATTTCCACGATTTCGCGCAGGGTTCGGCAAACATGGGCGATCTAAACGACATCCTAAACAGCATTTTCGGCGGCTCCTTCGGCGCAAAAAGCGCAGGCTCACGTGGCGGATTTAGTTTCAGCTCTTTCGGTGGTGGCGAGGGTTTTAGTGGCTTTAGCGGCAGCAGTTTCGGCGGCGGATTTGGCGGCACACAGAGCCTAGATACGCACAGCTCGATTGAAATTCCTTTTGAGACCGCGATACAAGGCGGCGAGATGAGCGTGCGCGTGGGCGGGGAGACGGTTAAATTTAAAGTACCCGCGGGTATAAATGCGGGCGAGAAGCTGCGCATAAGGGGCAAGGGACAAAAATCAGGTGCTCAAAGCGGCGATCTAATTTTAGAGATAAAAATCGCGCCAAGTGCCGAGTACACGCGCGAAGGCGACGATCTTTTCAAAAAAATCGACGTTCCTTTAAAAACGGCGCTGTTTGGCGGAAAGGTAGAAATTTCGACGCCGAGCAAAAGCGCAACGATAAAGGTCGCAAAAAATACCAAAAACGGGCAGAAATACCGCTTAAAAGGCTACGGCGTGCAAAACCGCAAGAGTAAAATTTTAGGCGATCTATACGCGGTGGTAAATGTCGTTTTGCCCGACGTCGATTCGCTGGACGAGGACGTCAAAGCCGCGCTACAAAAGCTATAAGGAGGCATCAAAATGCATGATTACGATGAGCCGGTTTATCTCATATCGATAGTTTCGAAGGTCCTAGATATCCATCCGCAGACGCTGCGGCAATACGAGCGCGAAGGACTCGTAAGCCCGGGGCGCACGGAGGGCAAGATGCGCCTGTACTCGGCACATGATATGGACCGCATACGCATGATTTTAAACCTTACAAAGGAGCTTGGCGTCAATCTTGCGGGCGTGGATGTGATCTTTCGCCTGCAAGAAAGGATTGCCGAGTATGAGCGCGAGATCGAGGAGCTGCGGGCTAGAATTTTAGAGCTTGGCGGAGAGACAGATTAAAGTTTGCGAAATAAAAATTTTAAAGCTCAGCAAAAATCGGATCCTGGCGCTATAAGCTGAAATTTTAATGCTATCAAAAAGCAAGATCGCCTCTTAAGCGTAGATTCAAGCGATAAATTTTGATTTTCAGAGAGGATTTGTGGACGCGTTAAATTTAAAGTCGCACTAAATAAACCCGGGCGAATTTTCTTGCAATTAAATTTAAAAGCCGTCTTATATAATTTAGCTTTAAAATTTAAAATTTCAAGCCGCGTTAGATTTTAAAATTTTGTCGCGAACCTCTAAATTTAGCGATAAAGTGTGACATAATTTCTCTATTTTTAAGCGGGATTTTAGTAGAATCACATTATAAAATTTACCCGTAAATTTATATGAAAAGATAAAATTTCATCGATTATCGCCTCCGGTAAATGGTCGCGGATAATGTAAAATTTGACAATAAATTTAGCGCTAAATTTTACGTATAATCTTACAAAAAAGGGAGTTAATGGAGCTTGTTATAGAGCTATTTCTTGCGATCACCGCGCTTGCGATAGTGCTAAATATCGTCTTTAAAATTTTTGAAATTCCCACTATCATCGGCTATATCGTCGCGGGCGTGTGCTTTTCGCAGATATATAGCTTAAGCAGTGTCGAAAACGCCCATATGTCCGAGCTGGCGGAATTCGGCATCGTCTTTTTGATGTTTACCATCGGGCTTGAGTTTAGCTTCCATCACCTGATGAGCATGAAAAAGGACGTATTTTTTAACGGCATACTCCAAGTACTCGGCACCGGTATTATTCTAGCGCTCATCATCGATCAAGCTTTCGGCGGAAACATAAAAACCGTGATGATTATCGGGCTTGCGCTCGCGCTTAGCTCTACGGCGATCGTGCTAAAAACGCTCAACGAAACAGGCGAAATCAACCAAAACTATGGGCGCAAAGTGCTTGGGATCCTGCTCTTTCAAGATCTCGCCGTCATCCCGATCTTGCTGATGATCGACATCTTCGGCTCGACCGACAATACCCCCGTGAACTATCTAATCTTAAAAACCGCCGTAAGCGCCGCCATAGTGGTAGTGATCCTTTTCGTGCTCGGTAAATTCGCTTTTAACCGCTTCCTCTACTACGTCGTAAGGACAAATTCTAAAGAAATTTTCATCGCGACCATCCTTTTTACCGTCGTGGGGGCTAGCTTTTTGGCGCATGTTTTTGGCTTTTCGTACACGCTGGGCGCATTCATCGCGGGCATGCTCATCGCAGAAACCGAGTATAAACACGAGATAGAGGCCGATCTGACGCCGTTTCGAGACATACTGCTGGGGCTTTTTTTCATCACGATTGGCATGCAGATAAATTTTGAAGTCATCGTCTCGCACTATGGGCTGATCCTGCTCGCTATTATCGTTATAATGGCGCTTAAAACGGTTGTGATTTATGCGATCTTATTTCTCTCTACTGGTAAAAGAATAGCGCTAAAAGCGGCGCTGTCGCTATGCCAGATAGGTGAGTTTGCGCTTGCGATCTTTTCGCTGTTGATGAGCCGCGATATGCTAAGTAAGGAAAACGGGCAAATTTTAATTACAGTCGTAACCGCGACGATGATTTTAACGCCGTTTATTCTTAAAAATTTAAACAAAATCGCCAACCGTTTCGAGTCTAAAGTTGAAAAGCTCGAGGATGAGGAGCATAAAACTCAAATCCCGCCGATGAAAAATCACATCATTGTAGCAGGCTACGGCAGGATAGGGCAAGAAGTTGTGCTACGCCTTAAAGATCAGGGGCTGCTATACGTAGTCGCCGAGAGTGATTTAGAGCTTGTGGATCTGGGCAAATCGCGCGGAGAGAACATATACTTTGTAAATATAATGCAAAAAACCGCGATCGACGAGCTGCATGCGCGCGATGCGTCGGTCATCATCCTAACGATTGCAAATCAACAAAAGCTAGACATCGTCGCTAAGATGCTAAACGGCTCTAATTTAAAAGCAAATATCATAGTGATGCATACGGGCGCCGATCCGCAAAGCGAGTTGCAGAGCGAATACGGCGAAAATTTTATATTCGTAAAAAAGGAGAGAGTAGTAGCCAATGCGCTTTTACAAGAGGCGCTGAAATGCAAGCTAACGCAGTAGCCTTGAGCGTTTAAGATCAAATTTAAACGCATTTGCTATGCCTAAAATTATCCACGCTCTTTATTATTCTTACTTCTATACTCAGCTAATTTGAAGCGTTTTAATGAACGCAGATAATAGATATATTTATAATAGCTGACTTGCAAATTTTAAAGACGCAAAGTGCTGCTTTGGATTGATTTAAATTCTAAATTTAAGCTGTCATTCCATAGCAAAAGGATACTCCGACAAGGAGCTGATGAAGTATATTCGCGCGATAAAGTTATTTAAAAATTCGTTTAAATTTTACTAATTTCACTCTTTTATCTCTTTATAAACGCTTAAGTTGCGTGCTAGGCAAACAAGGGTAGTAATAACGGACACAGGCGTCACTGCTAGAAGATAAAATAAGCCAAAAAATAGCCCTATATCGTTAGATTCACTACCGCCGCCGGCAAGCCATAACGCTATAGCCATAATGGGATAATACAAAACTAATGTCACAATCGCAAAATTTTCTATCGCGAAAATCGTATTGCTTTTTTCGGGATTTTCTACGAAAAGTTTGCTGTATTTGCGTTTTGAAAAGAAAAATATAATCGTGCAAACGGCGCTAACTATAAACGCCCAGTGTAATTCGTACGAATTTGGTAAAAATAAAATCAAAAAAACCGTTGTCGCAAAACTCACGAAAGCAAATCTGATCAAACGGTGAAGTTGATATTTTTGCTTTAAATTTTTTGCAATTTGTGCTAGAGCTTTGCCGTACTCTAGCGCTTCCTCTTTGCTTTGGATAGATTCTGTTTCAAGGCTCGCGTCATTAAATTTTTGCTCAAATTTAGCGGCTTCATCTTGGGCGCCTTGCGCCTTGCCGTTTGTTTTGTTAAAATTTTGCTCGCCGGAAATTTTATCAGCGACCGCTCCGCTAATTTTTGTCTGCGATTTTGGTGCCGGTAAATACACGGTCTCATCGGCGTCAAATTCCGGATTTGCGTTATATGTTATTATCGCCACCGGAATAGCGATAAAAATAGCGGGTATAATCTGACGTGTATCCCAGTCTATGTGATATTTTATCTGTAAATAAAATCCGATTAAAGCATAAAGGACGTAAAATATCGCAGCCACATGTATCCATATAAGCATAAAGGCCTTATCTGCATCGCTAAATAAAAGCAGGGCGTATTTTTTATACTTCAGCCTGTTTAGGCAGACGAGTATATTTATCGCAGATAGTGCGAGCATGCATAAAAACGACATTATGGGCGCATCATTTACAAACGTAAGAAACACGACGATATAAATCAGGAAGGTCAAAAGCGTCCCGAAAAACAGATATCTACAAAAGCGAAATCTATCGTAGCTTTTTAAAATTTCTTGCGGAATTTGGCTGATGTCCGCGGGGATTTTGTCTTTTTGCGTTTTTACCGCCTTTATCGGTTATTTTAGCTCAAATTTTGCTTTTTTACTCCGTAGCGTTTTAAATTTAATGAAGCGAGCTTTTTGGCTTGCTTCTTTTTTAGCGGACAAGCAATCCCGATTTTGCATTAAATTTTTAAAAATGAATACTTACCGGCTCCTGCAATTTTATCGATAAAATTTTTAGCAGGCTAAATTTACGCTTCATTTCTAGCTAAATTTAGCTTCAAAATTTATCCTGCTTCATTCATAAAATAAGGCAACCAAGCTAAAGCTCATCTGTTTTATCCACCCGCACGAACGCCCAGTGCATAAAATCCCGCTTTGGCTCGTATTTGCCGCTGTTAAAATACTCCGCTAGTCGCGCCTCCTCTGTTTCGCTTAGCTCGCCGCCAAGCATCCAGCGCGTCTTTTGCACAAACTCCTCCGCACTTTTCGCTCCGCCGCCGTGGCATTGGGCTTTAATGTAGCTGAGGCTCGGCAGATAGCCCATTTGAAACAGGATGTTTAAAAGATAGACGAAGTCGGGCCTTTGCTCCACTTCGCGCCCTATCGCATCCAAAATATCCCCGTCCACGAAGCTGCCGCCCACCTTAAACGTGATGTAAAGCGCCTTTTTGGTCTTTGAAAGAAGCTTTTTAAGCGCGGTTTTTAGATCATCCACCTCAAGGCAGCGCGAGGCAAAAACCACGTCGCACGCGGGCACGTCCGACCAGTCGTCCTCGAAGGCTTTTTGCGCAAATTTTGCGTTTTTTGCGCCGTAAATTTGAGCATTCTCGCGGGCGAATTCCGGCATTTTGGACGAAAAATCGTAGCCGTAAATTTGATCCACCTTTTCCGCCGCCAGCACGCTTAGCGCGCCTGCGCCGCACGCGAAATCAAGCAGCGTGGAGACGCCCGTAAAATCGACCTTGTCTATAAACTCGCGCGCGTAGGTGCTTTTCATCACGCCCTCGTTGAAGCTCGGCGCCTTTTTGTCCCAATGCTCGGCCAGTTTTTGCCGAATGAGCTTTTTGCTTTTTGCGCCTTATAAAGCGCATCAAAGTCGATCTCATCGTAGTTTGAAGCTAAAATCATAACTATCCTTTCTAAAATTTAGCGAGCAGATCGCACCGGTTTTCGTTAAATTTTAACGTAAATTTATGCGCCGCCCCAAACCTGCCTGAAATTTCAAACCGCCCGGCGAGAAATACTAAGGCAAGCCCACCTCTGCGTATTTTATCTGCTCTAAATTCTTTAAATTTTTACCAACGATCGCAGTTAAATTTTAGAAAGTCCGTGCATAAATCAAAATTTTTAGTTTGTCGTCCGCGCTTGTTCGCTCCGCATTTAAATCGCCGCTGTGGATTTATTGCAAAGCTCCCAATCTAGCCGCTATCACCTTCTGCATCGCTTGATTTTTCTTGTTTTTGGCTAAAATTTGCAGCCTCTTTTTGCCGATGCGTTTGTCGGCAGCCTTTAGGATATTTGCAAGCCCCCATTCATCGGCACCAAAGTGCTTTGCGAACAGCTCCTCTTTGGGCGTGTCGATATATTCGCGAATAAGCTCGCCGATGTCGCTTATGTCGTTACCATACGGATAAATTTTCGTTAGAGCGCCCCCTACTAGGCTTTTTACGCCGCCGCTTTTTAGCACGAAATCCTTCGGATAATCAAAAATAATCTCGCTCGCAAGCGTGATAAAATATCGCGGCAAATCCGTGCTGCCGCGCCTGCTTTGCATCCTATAAACCGTGCAGTGGAGCTTAAAATCAATGCTTTCATCCACGAGCTCGTAAAGTTGTTTTGCAAGCTTGCTTCAGCGTTTCATTTTTCCCCCTTATTTATTATCGCCTCTTGCGATTTCGCGCGTAGCTTTTGCCGCCCTTTACGACGATCGCGCTCGAAGGCTCCGCGCCTTTTCTATATTTTTTGCAAATTCGCTTTGTAAAATTCTGCCTCGCTAAACGCTCTCCCAAAATCTAGACTCCGTCTTGATCGCTCCTCGGTTTTTCTCGCGTAAAATTTGCAAAAATTCTTTAAAGCTCGGCGTAAAAATCGAAGCGGCGGGCACAAATTTATACTCGCTCGCACCGTCTTGCTCGGGCTTGTTCGCGCTGCCGCGTTCAAGCTCGCTCGCGCCGCCAGCAAAGCGGATCCGCCAAATCCTAGCATGATTTATCCGTATTTTTGTGACTTCAAGCGCTAAAATTTGCTCAAATTTATACCTCGCCGCGAGCTTCTGTCCATCAAAAACGTAGATAAAATCCTGATCAAACCAAAGGCCCTCGCACGAGATAAAAAATCGCTCCAGCCAGAACAAAAACTGCCGCACGGAAAGCCTTTTTACCGCACTTGCTTCGCTTATCCCATCTATCGCGGCAAGCTCGCGCGAGCTAAGCTTGCGAGGGTTGCGCCAAAAAAGCGTCCAAACAATCCCGCCCAGAAGCAAGACGCTAAAAATTACGATTAAAATTTGAATTAAAGCTTCAGCCATTTAAAATTCTAAGTCCTTTTAAAAATGCAAATTTCGCCTCCGTATCGCCCCAAAACGAGCTTCTGCTAAAATCCGCCTCCGCGCCGTTTGCAAGCTCCTCGTAAAGCTTATAAAATCGCCCTTTGTAGGTGCAATCGCTTAGGCAGATGTTGAAAAACGCCTCCGTCGCGTCCTTGCCGCCGAAATAATATACAAAGTAGATCGGACGCAGATCGAAAGCGCTTAGATTTTTGTTAAATTTAGCCCCATGCTGCATCATAAACTCTACCGCCTTTTGTTTGTCCTCAAAAAGCTCAAAAATAGGCAGCGCGTAGTCCTTGATAGCCGCGCTAATCTCGCGAACGCTGGGCTCAAAGCTGGCGCCCGCGAGCTGCCAGTCGCGAAACTGTTTGCGCGGCGTGAGATAGCCCAGCTGCGATACGAAAACAAGATCGGTTGAGTAGGACAGCTCCTCTTGCATTAGCTTTTTTAGGCGCTTGCAGTAGATCGCGATCTGCGGCAGGATGCTCACGCTGCCGGAGTAATTGCGCATGCTGGAGCCAAAATAAATTTCAAATAAAATCTCCTTGTCGCTTGCAAGCTTCGTTAGTTTTTGCCCCTTTTGCGTGGGCTTGAAGTACGCAAAATTTGCCGCGATCTCATTGCAGCCGTTTAAAAATATCTCGCGCGGAGTCATGATTTTCCTTTTAAATTTATCGTTTAAATTTAGACGTTTTGCTCGCTAGCAATTCGGTTTGCTGCTTGCATTGCCAAAGTCGCGATTCGCAAGCTTGGCGTTTTATCGACGCGCCGTCTTGCCGCCGAAAACCATATAATGCGCGCAATTTTACCCCAATTCGGCTAAATTTAACGGCGCTATGCGCCTGTAAAATTTATAATCTATCCTTATATCTTTCGTAGTTGATGCTGTAAATTTTATAGATATTTTCGGCGTTTATGAGCTGCTCGCTGCGCCCGAAAGCTAAAATTTCGCCGTCTTTTATAAACAGCGTCAAGCTTGAAACGAACTTCGCATGCCGCGGGTAGTGCGTCGTCTGCACGAAGGTGTAGCCCTCGTCGCCTAGAGCTTTTATCATCTCGAGTAGCTTGATCTGATTGCCGAAGTCCAGCCCATTGGTAGGCTCGTCCATAAAGATCACTTTCGCTCCCTGCACGAGCGTGCGCGCGACGTATGCCAGCTGCTGCTACTTTGAAATTTCATCTTTTAAAATTCCGTCTTTATACGGATCGCGCTTAGAATTTTATATCGCCGCGTCTTTAGAATTTGCGTAGTCGCGAATAAATTTTTATTGAAGTTTAAAATTTGATGTCGTGTTGTTGCGCTGCGTAAAATTTCAATAACGCGCTAAATTTAAGTAGCACGTAAAATTAAGCATTGCGCTAAATTTCAAGTTACGCGCCGAATTTAGCTCGCGCGACAAATCAAGCGCGCCGTATAATAAAAGCGGTATAAATTTGCTCGCGCGATAAAGCCCGTCTTTCGGCACTTAGGCGTATAAAATTCTACCCAGGCGGATCATGTTCGAGCCGCATTTGATCGCGAGCTCAAAATCATCGCTCATCCCCATCGAGCAGATCCGCGCGCCGTGCGGCACGAGCGCATCGAAGATCTCACGCGTCGCCTCGAAGCTTCGCGCGATCTGCGCGGGCTCGCTCACGTGCGCGCCGATACTCATCACGCCGATTAAATTTAGATTTTTGCACTCCTGCTTGATGCGCAAAAACTCCTCCACCGCGCGGTTTTTATCGAGCCCAGTTTTGGAGCTCTCGCCCGCGGCGTTGATCTCCAGTAGCGTATCTAGCGGATAAGTTAGCCGCTTATTCACGGCAAGCGCGAGCTCGCAACTGTTACAGCTCTGCCACAGCGTCGGGCGCAGAGCGATGAGCTGATTGATCTTGTTGCTTTGTAGCGTGCCGATGAAGTGCCACTTTAGCGGTAGTTCGCGCAAGGCCTCGCTTTTGCGCTTTAGCTCCTGCACTCTGTTTTCTCCAAACGCGATCTGTCCTTGCGAATATAGCTCGCGCACCTCATCCGTGCCTACGTTTTTGCTTACCGCGACGAGCTGCACTTCGCCCGCGCCTGCTTTCGCAGCCTCAATGCGCTTTAAAATTTCATCCAGCCTCATTTGTAAAATCCCAAAATTCTAGCGAAATCATTCAGCACCGTAAATATCATCAAAAGCGCTAAAATCCCCATGCCTACGTAGCTGGCACTCACGAATACCCGCTTTGGCACCGGGCGGCGGAAGATGAGCTCAAAAAGATTAAACGCGATGTGCCCGCCGTCGAGCGCGGGGATAGGAAAGAGGTTGATAAGCCCTAAATTTACCGATATTAGCGCCACGAGCGCGAGCAAGACCGCCGCGCCGTAATCGACCGCCTTTGAGGTGATGTCTGTAATGGCGACGATACCGCCCATCTCCTTGGGCGAAACGACGCCGCTGGCGAGCCTTTCTAGACCTACCAAGATGAGCTTTGATGCCTCCACCGTCTGATCCCACGCGAAGCTAAGCGAGCTTGCGCCCTTGTGATACAGCGTCACGGTAGCGTTGTAATCGGGCGAAATGCCGATGAGCGGCACTCTGATGCTCTCGCGCCAGATGGTTTTTTTCTCGCCGAGCTTCGGCGTGAGCTGCAGGCTCAGCCGCTCGCCGCCGCGCATGATTTCTAAGCTTAGAGGTGCGGCGGTTACTTGTTTTGAGATATCGTCCCACTCGCGGATCTGCTTGCCGTCAATTGATAAAATTTCATCGTTTAGCATTAGCCCTGCGCTTGCCGCGGCGGAATTTGGCGAAATTTTACCGACCTTGGGCGCGAGCTTTTCAACGCCGATGTAGCCCAGCGCGATGTAGATCAAAAACGCAAGCAGCAGGTTAAAAAACGGCCCCGCAAAAAGTATGATTATGCGCGCGATCGGGCCTTTGGAGTTGTAGCTATCGGGGTCCGCGCTTACTGCGGCGGGATCCAAATCCTCCTGCCCCTTAAGGCTCACGTAGCCCCCCAGCGGGATCGCGCTGATGGCGTACTGCGTCGCGCCGATACGCTTGGTAAAGACCTTCTCGCCGAAGCCCACGCTAAAGACGTTCACCCCCACGCCCAGCGCCCGCGCCGCCAAAAAATGCCCCAGCTCGTGGAAAAAGATGAGGAAGCTGATCGCCAGCACCGTGACCATAAAATTTATCGAGTAAAAATAAAATCCGACCGCCAGGATCGCTAGCGTTAAAATTATGCTTTTCAAATTTCAAACCTTTGTAAAAAATGGGCTAAGCTTACTATTATTTTGCAAATTTTAAGCTTAGATTGCCGTTTAAAGCCTTGGCTCGCTTTTTTTAAACTTGGTTAGCTTTGAGCTTAGCCCGCCGCCGTTTCAGGCTATAAATTTGGCTAAATTAAGGGCGCGCGGGCGGATGGAGGGCGTGAGGAATTTAAAATTTTAAAAGCGAAATTTTACCGCGAAATTTTGCGGAGCGGATTATAAAATTTCGCCGTGCGGGGTTTGTGCTTTGAAATGCCGCTATGCTTTGAAATTTCATTATGTTTTGACAAGTCGTCATGCTCTAAAATTTTGTTGTGCTTCGAAATTTCGTCGTGTTTTAAAATACTGCCGCGCCGTCCTGAAATTTTGTGTGGCGGTTTAAACGAAATTTTACGCCGTAAAATTTTGCGCAGCGGATTTTATCTTTCAAATTTTATAGGCTTAGCACGCCGCCGTGCGTGCATAGATCAAGCATCTATAGAATTTTATCGGTAAAATTTGAACGTGAAATTTCAAAATTCAATGTCACCGTTAAAAGTGGAATTTTATGCCGAAATTCTATCGCTAAAACCCACTTAAGCGCGAGTTCTAGCGTCTTGCGATGAGGTTTTGTAGCTTCGCAATCCATTGTTTTAGTTTGGCAAAAAATTCTGATTTAACTTCGAATGGTTGCGAGATCAAGCTTAGTTTAAATTTTTCATCTATTAAATTTGGACTAAAGCCCTTTAATCCGCTTTCGCAAGTGGATCTAAACATTTTGCGTATTAGTCGTTTTATTTTGCCTTGCGTCGGCGCGGCGCTGCGATCGCCTAAAATTTCTATTTTCTTTATCTTATAACTGATTTCATTTACTTCATCTACGGTTTTGTTGGAAATTTGCTTTAGCACTATATTTGCGTGGTATTCGTAATAACCGTGATTGTAATGGGTAAGCGTAAAAAGATCATTACTGCCAGCCGAGCCCACTTTTATAAGAAAAATCTCGTTTAGCTCCTTTGAGATACACCACAGACCATCTATCTCATCTCGGCTTAAGCTAGCTAGACCGTGTTGATTTCTAAATGGATTTATGATTTGCTCTAGGTTATCCTCAAAGCGGTATCCATCAATCAAAAATCTACCTACATAATCAATGTTGTAATCCAGTGCATCTATTAGCAAAACATTTTCATTTTCGGCGTTAAGGGCGTCTTGTAAAATTTTAAAAATATCGCTTTGACTGAGCTTGCCGCTACTTCTCGGTTCTAGCGCATAGAGTTTATGGATACGTCGCTTCTGTCCATTTATCATCCTAAAATCGCCAAACCAAGCACCGTAAGTAATGACTGCATCAAACATTTTACCTTGATAATACAATCTGTACGCGTTAAAATCTAAATCGCAATGATCCCAAAAGCCGCTAAAGCTCCCGTAGTTTATAAGCCAGGCACCAAGCTCTCTATCTATGCGCCAGCTTAATTCTATAGAAATCTCAGGATAACATCTGAATGGCAATCGATTTTTAGAAATTTTATTTCTAATATCTTTTTGAACTTTATGGAGATTATACTTTCTTGCATTTTCTTCGCCGATTTTTTCTTCAACTACGAAAGCCATATCTAGTCTAAATTCTAAAATTTAACTCTTTTTCGTCGCCTTAGCATACGCTGCGACGTACTCAAAGCCCGAATATAGCGTCAGTGCGACCGCGATCCAGAGCAGGGCGTTTGCATAGGGCCACTGCATCGTGAGCCAGCCGATAGCGATCATCTGAAAGACCGTTTTTACCTTGCCCGCCATAGACGCGGCGACCTCTACGCCGTCGCCCGCCATCGCCACGCGAAGCCCAGTGATGAAAAACTCTCGGATTAGGATCAGATAGATCGCCCACGGGCTAGCGCGCCCGATAAACATAAGCCCCAAAAAGCCCGCAAGCGTCAGCATCTTATCAGCGAGCGGATCGATGATGGCGCCTAGCTTGGTCTTCTGGTTCCAAGAGCGCGCGATGTACCCATCGAAAAAGTCCGTGACGGAGGCGATGACGAAGACTAGCGCGGCAAAATAATCAATCCAGCTTACGTGCACCGAGCCCACCATGCCGCCGTTTGCATGGCCGGCTAGTAAGATCAGCCAGAAAAACAGCGGCGCCAGCGCAACGCGAAAGCTCGCTAAAATATTGGGTAAATTTAGCATTATTTAAAGGTCGTTCCGCCGTCGACGATGAAGGTGTGTCCCGTCACCCAGCTAGCCTTGCTCGAGCATAGAAATAAACATGCTCCCGCCAGATCCTCCGGCTGTCCCATGCGTCCTAGCGGGCTAAGTTCGGCGGTTTTATCGCGCACCTCTTCGTAGTTCGTAAAGGCCCGCAGCGCGTCCGTCTCGATCGGTCCGCCGCTTACTACGTTTACGCGGATGTTTTTCTCGCCGAGTTCGGTTGCGGCGTAGCGTGCCATCGCCTCAACCGCGGCTTTCGCCGTGCCGTGACCCGCGTAGTTTTCGATATAGACTAAATTTCCCGTGGAGCTAAGCGATATGATCGAGCCGCCGCCTACCGCTTCCATGCGCTTTGCCGCTTCTTGCGCACCCACGACGAAGGCATTTACGGTCGCGGTAAAGATATTATTGATGCCGCGCGGCTTTAGCCTCATAAATTTCGTGTATCCGCCCGCGACTGCGCGACCGGAGATGATGGCGTTTGAGATGAAAAAATCCACTCGCGCAAAATCCTCGTCGATCTTGGCAAAGAGCTCCTTGTAGGTCTCTGGCTCTAAGATATTTAGCGCATAAGCGCGCGCCTTGATGCCGTAAGCCTTCTCAAGATCGGCTGCTTGTGAAGTCGCTAGCTCCTCATTGGAATTATACGTAAAAGCGATATTTGCTCCCGCAGCTGCGAATTCCAAAACGATCGCCCTGCCTATACCTCTCGTGCCGCCGCTGATAACTAGCGTCTTTCCTTTAAATTCGTTCGTCAATTAAAATCCTTTGATAGTGTATTGTTTCATTACGTTTTCTATTTTTTTGAGGTTTTCCGTGCTCGGCTCGCAAAGCGGCAAGCGGTACTCTAAACTCGGCGTTAGGCCTGCAATATACATCGCCGCTTTGATAGGGATCGGATTGCTCTCGCAGAATAAAATTTTATTGATCGCGTAGAGATCGTCGTTGATCTGCTTGGCTTTTAAAAACTCATTTTGCAACGCAAATTTCACAAGCTTTGCCGTGTAATCGGGCAGTAAATTTGCCGTAACGGAGATCACGCCCTTACCGCCGTTACTTAGTATCGGATAATTGATCGCATCCTCGCCGCTAAGCACGCTAAGGCGCGGCTCGTGCGCGAGTAGATCGACGCATTTATCGATGCTGCCGCTTGCTTCTTTGACGCCGTAGATGTTCTCGCAGTCGTTAAAAAGCTTGATGATCGTATCTGCGGCGATGTCGCAGCCGGTGCGTCCCGGGACGTTATATAGTAGCACCGGCAGATCTACCGAGCTTGCGATCGCCTTGTAGTGCAGATAGAGTCCCTTTTGGGTGGGTTTATTGTAGTAGGGCGCTACGGATAAAATTCCGTCCGCGCCGTGAGCCTGCGCAAACTGCGCGAGCCCGATCGCTTCGTGAGTTGCGTTGCTGCCCGCGCCCGCTAGCACCTTGACGTCCGTGCCCTTGCACGCATCTACGGCGATCTCGATACAGACGCGGTGCTCGTCGTGCGTCAGCGTCGCGCTCTCGCCCGTGGTGCCTACTGGCACAACCGCGCTTATGCCGTTTGCGATCTGTCTTTTGATGAGCTTAGCGTAGGTCTGCTCGTCTAATTTGCCCTCTTTAAAAGGCGTGATCAGCGCCGTCATAGAGCCGATTATGACATTTTTATTCATCGTTTTCCTTTCGTAAGATAATGCTCGTGGAGCTTTTAAGGCTTAGATAGGTTTTCATCGCTTTTTTAACCGCGTTTTTATCTAGGCTTTTTATATCGCGCTCCAGCCTAAATAGCGCGTCCAGATCGCCGCGGACGATGTAGCTGCCGTACATCTGCGCTACCTTACTAGCGCTGTCGAGGGAGTAGATCAGATCGCTGCTTAGGGTGTTTTTGATCTTTAGCATATCGTCGTCGCTTATTTTAGCTTTTTTGGCTTTTTCGATCAGCGCCAAAATTTCATCTCTTAGCGCCTCGCCGCTTACGCCCTGGTTGCAAACGGCAAAGACTATAAATAAATTCTCATCCTTACCGCTCATATCGTAGATGTTGATCTGATTGGCGAGCTTTTTCTCATCGACCAGCACGCGCTGTAAAAGCGAGCTCTTGCCGCTGCTAAGATATATATCCATCGCTTTGATCGCCGCGGCGTCAGGATGGTTAAACGGCGGAATTTTAAAGGCGACTGCAACGATCTGCGCCTCGCTGTTTTTGTAAATAACGCTAAGCTTCTCGCCGTCTTGCGCGGGCTCGGTGCAGTGAAGGCGCGGAATTTCGCTTTTGTTTTTTACCGGCGCGAAGTATTTTTTAGCCGCATCAAACGCAGCCTTTTCGCCGATGTCGCCGGTGATCAGCAGCACGGCGTTTTGCGGCTGATAAAATTTAGCGTGAAATTCTTTGATATCTTTGATACTCCAGTTTTCGATATCCTTGCGAAAGCCGATCGGCGTCCAGTGATACGGATGGTACAAAAACGCGGCGTTATAGAGCCTGAAAAATAGATATCCGAACGGATCGTTATCGGTGCGCCACAGCCGCTCCTCGAGCACGACCTTGCGCTCGGGCTGAAATTCTTTGTCTTTGAGACTTAAATTTTGCATTATGTCGGCGTAAAGATCCAAGCAGACCTCTAAATTTGAGCTCGCGCACTTGATGAAGTAGTGCGTATAATCAAAGCCCGTGCTTGCGTTATTTACGCCGCCAAATCCCTTTACGATTGCGTCAAACTCGCCCGCCTTGCGATTTTTTGTGGATTTAAAATTTAGATGCTCCAGCATGTGCGCGATGCCGCTTTTGCCCATCACCTCGTCGCGCGAGCCGACGTTGTAAAACACGTCCACGCTGATGACGCCGCTGCCTTTATTCATCGGAATGTGATAAATTTGAAGCCCGTTTTGCAGCGTGATTTTCTTAAATTTCGGAAACATTAATCTTTTTTCGCCTTTCGTTTTTTGCTTGAGTTTTGCTCTGCGTTTTGGGTACCGCTCGCTTCTTTGGCCTCTTTAGCCTCGGCATTTTTAGTTTTTGCGCTGCTTTGCTTTACGTTTTTGCTCTTGGAGCTTTTGCTTTCCGCGCTATTTTTTGGCGCGGTTTTAGTTTTAGAATTTTTACTTTCTATGTCGTTTTTTGACGCGACTTTGGTCGCGGCTTTATTTTTAGATGCGGTTTTTGTTTTGGCGGTTTTGCTTGCCGCGACACTTTGTTTCGCGTTTTTGACCTCTAAATTCTCGCTCTTTGCGTCGCTTTTCGAGATATTTTTTGCTTCGGCGCCATTTTGCTGCGAGGCGCTGTTATCCTGCGCGACGTCCTTCTGCGAGGCGTCATCATACTGCGCAGTATCTTTTTGTGCGGTGTCTTTTTGCGTAGCGTCCTTCTGTGAGATATTATCCTGCGCGGCGTCCTTATGCAAGGCGCCATTCTGTGCGTCATCTTTCTGCGAAGCGTCATTCTGCGAGGCATCCTTTGAAATTTTACCGCGCTTGGAGCTTGCGTCGACTTTTGAAATTTGACTTTGCTTTTGCTCTGTGCCGCCTTTAGACGCGCCTTTTGAAATTTTATCCGACTTTCGATCCGCGCCGCTTTGCTTTATGCTTTTAGCTTCTAAATTTTTACTTTTTGCGCTGCTTCGTTTTGTATTTTTAACCTCGGAATTTTTGTTATTCGCGCTACTTTTAATCTCTGAATTTTCGCTCTCTGCACTGCTTTGCTCGATTGATCTTTGATCCGTCGCGGTATCTGCGTTTACCAAGGCGTTTAAATTTGCCGAAGCGTCGGAATTTTCGTCCGCTTCGGAGCTTGAGTTTGTTTGAACGGCGGGAATTTTATCGGCTTGGGCGCTCGATATTTCGCTTTTGCCGTCGTTTGGAATTTCATCCGCATCTCTGCTCTCGGGTGCGTTTGAAATTTCGCTAGTTTCCTCGCCTTCAGGTGCGCTTGAAATTTTATCCGCCTCTTTGTCTTCGCAAGCGCGCAAATCCGCGCCGTTGTCGCGACTTTCGACTCGATCGCCTCTGGCGCCGTATCCTTCGCCCGCGCGATCTTTTAAATTTGCCCCGACCGCCTCGCCGACGCTATTAAAGCCGTCTGCGCGTAGAAGCTCCGCGAGCCCCTCGTTGATCGATTTTGCGACGAACGGGCCTTTGAAGATAAAGGCGGTAAAAATTTGAACCAGGCTCGCGCCCGATTTGATGCGCTCGTAGGCCTCCTGCGCGCTGTCTATGCCGCCGCAGCTGATTAGGATAGTGCGGCCGAAGAGCTCGCGAGCGACCTGCGCGAAAAGCTCGCGCGATTTTTCGGTGATCAGCCTGCCGCTTAGGCCGCCGAAGTCCCTAGCATTGGGGCTTAGCGAATAATCAACGCTCGTGTTGTTTATGATGATGCCGCTTGCGCCGCTTTGCACCGCGCACTCGCACAGCGCGATCGCCTGATCCGCGCTCATATCGGGTGCCAGCTTTAAGACGAGCGGTCTGTTCGTGATCTTTTTCATCGCCCCGATCAGCTCGCTTATGAAGCTGTTTTCTTGCAAAGCGCGCAGATTCGGGGTGTTCGGCGAGCTTACGTTGATGATGAAAAAATCGCACAGCCCGTTAAATTTACGCCCCAAGGCTTCGTAATCGCTTAGCGCGTCCTCGTTCGGGGTCGCTTTGTTTTTGCCGATATTTGCGGCGATCGGGATTACAAAAGGATAAATTTTTCGCACGCGATGCTCGATAATATCGGCTCCTTCGTTGTTAAAGCCCATCGCGTTTTGGATGCTCTGCTCGCTAACGAGGCGAAAAAGTCGCGGCTTTTCGTTGCCGCTTTGAGGGCGCGGCGTAAAGGTGCCAAAATCGATGTGTCCGAAGCCAAGAGCGGCCAGCGGCGCGATCATTGTGGCGTTTTTGTCAAAGCCGCCCGCGATACCTACGGGGTTATCAAAGCTGAGATCCCATATATTTTGAGTTAAAATTTCATCTTTATAAGCGCCGAATTTTGCCAAAGCCTCAAGCCCGCCCGGAGTCGCATAGAGCGCGCGAAGTCCGAATTCTGCGATCTTGTGAGCGGTTTCGGGATCGAATAGAAAAAAGATTTTTTTCAAGGTATCATAATTCATAATTTTTCCTCAAATTTTGCGTAATAGTAGCTAAAATTTAATTAAATATAGATAAGGATTTCGCGCTGAATTGCAATTCGCGGCGGTTAAATTTAGTTTTAGAATTACGCGAGAGATGCCGGTAAAATTTCTACGGCTTGCAATGAGCGGTTTAAATTTACGCAGAAGTTCAAAGATGTGCGCCGCGAATTTTATAAATTTAGCCCGCCCGGATGCGTGCCGAAACGCGCGGCGTCCGTAGTGCAGCTCGCAGTGGCAGGCATCGCCGCGATTTTATCCTGCGCCGATCTGCGCTCAATCCCGCTGAAGCTAAATTTTAAAATTTAAAGCGTCCTGCTCGCGCCGTTTTAGTTTAGCGTGCGTCTTTGTCAGCGAAGGCAACGATCATCGTGCCCAGAGGAATGATCGTAACGCCCAAGATAATCGCTAGCGGGTTTAGCAAAGAGAGCTTGGCAAGCAGGTAGATCGCCGCCACGAGCGCCGCGTAAGACAAAATTTTAAACGGAGAGAAAAACGCCCCCGCAAAATTGCTCCGCACCTCGCTCCGCTCAAGCTCGCCCTCAAAATCGTCCGCGCCTTTGAAGTCATCCTTTGATCCGTCGCGAGCGGCGGCAATCCCGCCCCCAAAATCGCTCATACCGTCGTCCAGCTGGCCGCTATCTACATCGCCGCCACGATTGCCGCTATCTGCGCTATCGCTATGATTGCTGCGATCTGCGCCGCCGCCTAGGTCGCCGCTATCTGTGCCATCGCTATGATTGCTGCGATCTGCATCGTCACTCCAGCCGCCGCTATCTACGCCGCCGCCCAGATCGCTGCTCGCTAAATTTTTCAAGTCATCACAACGCTCGTCTATGCCGCCTTGCGAACTATCGCTAGTTTTCTCGCTTATGCCGCCGTGTAAGTCGCTGCAAGTCACGCTGCCATTCATATTAAATTTATCGGCGGCGTGCCCTAAAGCGGTCGCGTCGCAAGCGGAGGTTTTGTCGTCGCTCTTCGTAGAATTTACGTTGCACTCGCCAGCGGAAGCTCTGCCGTACTCGGCGTCTAAATTTGAGCTGCGAGTAAAATTTATATCAGCGGCAGAGTTTGCGGCACACTCAGCGGCGGTTTCGTCGTGCAGGGCGTAGTTGTCATCGTTTTCGACGCAGCTATCGCCGCTCGTGAAATTTACGGCGCTTTCGGAATTTTGAGTGTTTAAAATTTCGGCGCCTAAATTTAGATCGCTAAAGCTTTCTCTCTTTAAAATTTCGCCGTCGCAAATTTTGCTATATAAAATTTTATCGCCGCCGCCTATGCTGCCTTGGTTTTTGCTGCCGCAGCTTGCGGAATTTATATCGCAGGCGGAAGTTTCGCCGCTTATAAAACCGGCGGAATTTTTGGAGCTTTGCCGTAAAATTTCATCGTATTTGCCGGCTCTGAGTTCATCTTCTATTTTGTTGCGGTAAGCGCGAAACGAAAAATATACCGCGCCGAATGCGCCTAAAAATCCGGCCTCCAAGCTAAGAAGCCACGCAAGTGCCCGCACGCCGAAAGAGCCTGTGCCGAAAAACCCGCCGCCGCAAAGCGCTAGCCCAAGCAGGGCAAATGCCGCGTTTAGCGTGCAGTATATGAGCAAAAACCGCCTATTCAATCCCGCTCATCCCATTCATCATCGTCGTCGAAATTTTTCGGATCCGCCTTGTATTTCGGATCGTTTTCAAGCTCTTTTAAGCTCGAATTTAGCGCCTTGCACGCGCGGTAAACGTTCAGAAACGCCGCTGCGATGCCGATAGCGATGCCAAGCCATAATAAAAGCAGCGAGCCCGTGAGGTGCCGCAGCCCAAGCCCGATCGCTACGCCGATGCCGATCGCTACGACGATCGAGATGCCTAGACTGATGTCGCAGGCGCCCCTTACGATTTTGTTTAAATTTTTCGTTACTCTCATCTAAAATCCGTAAAATTTTAAAACGTAGCCCTCAAAGCGCCGCCATCGCTTCATCCGCGGCGTTTAGCGCAAAGTCGATCTGCGCTTCATTCATCGTGGAGCAGATAAAGCCCGTCTCAAACTGACTAGGCGCCAAAAATACGCCGCGCTTAATCATCTCGCCGTGGAATTTCGCAAAGCGCGTGGTGTCTGCTCGCAGGGCGCCATCATAGTCGCGCACCTCTTCGTCTGCAAAAAAGTAGCCGAACATCGAGCCTACGCAGGCGGTTTGCAGCGCGATGCCGCGGCGCTGCGCTATGGCGCAAAGCCCGTCTGTGAGCCTGCGCGCCAGCTCACCGAGCCTTTCGTAAAGGCCGCCGCTAGCGTAAATTTTACTTAGGCTGGCGATGCCCGCAGCCATTGCGACGGGGTTCCCGCTTAGCGTGCCCGCTTGATACACCGCTCCTAGCGGGCTTATCATATCCATGATTTCGCGCTTACCCGCAAACGCCGCTACGCTCATGCCGCCGCCGATGACCTTGCCGAATGTTACCAGATCGCCGCGGACGCCGTAGATGCCGTAGCTGCCTAGCTCGCTAGCACGAAAGCCGCTCATTACCTCGTCGATTATCAGCACGATCTTTTTCTCGTCGCACAGCGCGCGAAGCTCGGTTAAAAATTCTGGATCAGCCGGCACCAAGCCCATATTCCCCGCAATAGGCTCGATGATGATAGTGCCGATATCGTTTTGCGCTAGGACGTCCTTTACGCTTTGAATGTCGTTGTATCTGGCTAGGTAGGTGTTTTTCGCGACATCCTGTGGCACGCCCGCGCTGCTTGCATTACCGAAGGTGCTTGCGCCGCTGCCCGCTTTGACGAGCAGGCTATCGCTGTGACCGTGGTAGCAGCCCTCAAATTTTAAAATTTTATCCCGTCCGCTAAAGGCGCGCGCAAGACGGATTGCGCTCATCGTGGCTTCGGTGCCGCTGTTGGTAAAGCGGATCTTATCTAGAAAATCGAAATTTTTTAGCACGAGCGAGGCAAGCTGCGTCTCAAGCGGGCTGGATGCGCCGAAGCTTAACCCTTTTTTGGCGGTCTGCACGACGGCGCGCTCAATGTCCGCGTCGGCGTGGCCGAAGATTAGCGGACCCCAGCTCTGCACGAAGTCGAGATATTTTTTGCCCTCGACGTCGTAGATGTACGAGCCCTCGCCGCGATCCACCATAAAAGGCTCGCTGCCGACGTTGCCGAATGCTCGCACAGGCGAATCGACACCGCCCGGGATAAGTTTTTGTGCTGCTAAAAATTCGTCATGATTATTCATTTTTTCTCCTTCTTTTTGGGTTGATTTATCGATTTTATATATTTGTAGATGATGATGATCTCGTTTTGCGTCAGGAAGTAGCTTGGCATCACGTCGCGCGAGCTGCTGATCCCGTCGGCGAGCTCCTGAAGCGAGAGATTATTGATCGGCGGCGCGTTTAGGGCGCGCTCGTAGTAGGCGCCCGAGGTGCGGTTAAATTCTTTATACGTCGCGATCAGCGAGCCCTCGCCCCTCTCGCCGTGGCACTTGTCGCAGCCGATGCCGCGGGGGTTTTTATACAGCATCGCGCCGTACTCCTCGTCGGTGATAAAGCTATCGGCACACAAAATACCTGAAAATAGGGCCAGCGCAGGTAGATTTCGCATTAGATTTTTTGATAAATTTTGCATTAAATTTTAAACGGCTCGCTTTGAAAAATTTGGCGCAATGATATAATTTTTGAGCTTAAAAGCAAATACAGCGGCGCGAGCGGAGGAGAGGCTAGAATTTTAAAATTTCAAGGGCCTACGTTATATTTTATGTGTTAGTCTTTAAATATAAATTCTAATCAGTTTTATGATAGTGTGACAGAGGAGGCAAGGAAAGTACCTTGCCCCTTAAAATTTAAAACATAATCTCAAACCCTGCATTGATAGCACCACCTCTTGTTTTACC
>ERZ773009.586-NODE-586-length-26522-cov-14.160955_pt1 | contig 26522 bp, 23 predicted proteins | sample MGYA00580663_ERZ773009 | MGnify/ENA primary metagenome ERZ773009 (study PRJEB29015, sample SAMEA2737969) | human oral metagenome | biome: human oral; feature: human-associated habitat; material: dental | place: China | collected 2026 ... | reverse complement strand
CAGGACATAGACGCTGCAAAGCGCGCTGTTTATCGCGCCCAGCTCGTTTTTGCAGACCAGAACGATCGGCGCATCTACCGCTCTCATCACGTCTAAAAAGCTCTCGTGCGAGTTTAGCGGCACGAAAATACCGCCTGCGCCTTCGATCAGCGTGATTTCGCACTGCGCCGAATGAGCGTCGATAAATTTTAAAATTTCATCCGTCTTGATCTCGCGGCGCTCCAAACTCGCGCTGTAGTGCGGCGAAGCGGGAAATTTAAACGCATAAATCGGCGCAATGTCGCTATCTGCGCTTACTTTAGCATACTCGCTCACATCCGGCGCGACAAGCCTGCCGTCACGTATCTCGCATCCCGTCTGCACGGGCTTTAACGCGATTGCTGTGCGACCGCTCTGCAAAAACGCCCGCAGAAGCGAAGCTGTAACGAATGTCTTTCCTACCTCCGTATTCACGGCGGTTATAAAAAATTTCAATCTCGCTCCTTTAAAGCCCATCATAACTGAAATCAAATAGCGGCGTTGAAAAGAGGTACCGCACTAAACCCAAGCGAATGTCGATCGCAAGTAGAGTAGGGCGGTCGACAAAAAGGATAAAAACATATAAAAGAAGAGATTCCTGCAAAGTAAGGCATAGCGCAGGAAGCGCAAATTTGGACGCATTATAAAATTTTAGCCTTTGCGGTTACGGATTTTATTTTAAGCTCATACACTTTCGTGCGTTTTAGGGATGCTTTGGAGGCGAATTCTACGCGCGACATATAGTTTGGGGTGTATTTTTCGCATAGTATCCGCAGGGCGTAAATTTTACGCTCGTCATCTTCTACTTCGCTTGCTTCGCAAACGGCGATTGCGCTGCGGTACTCTGTCGTATAAACTCTAGAGCCTAAAGCGGCAGCGTCGTTTGCGATAGATCGGTATTCTTCGTCACTTGGGGTAGGAACGCGGTTGTAGCTAACAAAAACAGCCGTTACCGCGCGTCCGTTTTGAAAGAGTTTCGCCTTTGTACCGGCAGGCGCGCCGTGGATATAAATAATGTCTGCATCGCGCACGGGCGAGATAGGCACGCTAAAAATTTCGCCGCTCTCGTCTATGCAGCTAAGCGTAGCATATTCGCTCTCGTCGATGATTTTTAACGCCTCATCTTCGCTTAGCTGCCTATCTCGTCTGCGCATTTAGTCCATCTGGTTGCGTAAGAATGCGGGCTCATCGAGCTCGTCGTAGGTTTCGTCTCCGTTAAAATCGCCGCTACTTACCTTTTGTCTAGAAAAGATAGAATTTCGACCCATGCTCTCTAAAAGCGCCTTCCTGCGATCCGCTACGTTATCGCTGGCGACCTGCTTTTTTTCCTCGATGCTCCTTTCAAAACCGGTGGCGATGAGAGTAACTTCGACGCGGTTATTTTCCATCTTAGGATCGGTGGTGGTACCCCAAGTAACATCGGCATCCTTATCCACGGTATCTTCGATGATATTCATAGCAGATTCGATCTCAAGCAAGGAGCAATCAGGCGACATCTTAAAATGCACTAGCACGCCCATAGCGCCGTGGATAGAGGTATTATCCAAAAGCGGAGATTGAATCGCGCTTTTTAGAGCTTCTTCTGCTGCGCCATCACCTTCGCTAACGCCGATACCCATAAGCGCCAAACCGCGGTGAGTCATTACCTTTTTAACGTCGGCATAATCGACGTTGATATCGCTATCGCCGGACTCTAAGATCACGGAGATCATACCGTTTACGGCTTGGAATAGGACATTATCTACGATCTTAAAGGCATCTTTTAGGCCGGTTTTTTTATCGATGATCTTTAATAAATTTTGATTTGGGATAACGATTATTGAATCGCACTCTTTTTTAAGCTCTTCAAGACCCTCTTGTGCTAATCGCATACGTTTTTTACCCTCAAAACCGAAAGGGGTAGTAACGACGCCGATGGTTAGCGCTTTTTTCTCTTTCGCAGCTTTTGCAACGATAGGTGCAGCGCCCGTACCAGTACCGCCGCCTAGACCGGAGCCAACGAAAACGATATCAGAGTAGTCCAAGCGGTCTTTAAGATCGTCATAATTCTCCTCCGCAGCCATTTTAGCAAGCGCTGGATCCATACCGCAACCAAGGCCTTTGGTGGTGTTTTCGCCTAGTAAAATTCTAGTATTTGCGATCGATTTTTCTAACGCCTGCGCGTCGGTGTTAGCCACCATAAGCTCAACGTCGGTTTTGGTAAATCCTTCGCGGATCATATGATTTATCATGTTGCATCCGCCGCCGCCGACGCCGATAACCTTCATCTTGGCACCGTAGATGCCCTTTCTTTCTTCCATACTATATCCTTTCACGAGTATCTCCTTAGCTTAAAATTTAAAACCAATTTTTCATAGACGACCAAATTTTATTGAAAAAATTCTGTCCGTCTTTTTTGGGAAGTTGGATATTTAGATCCTCCTTCTTAGCCGCACCGCTATCCGCTCTGATGCCCTCTTTTTCTATCGCCTTACTGACCTCTTTTTCATAATATTCGTTCACATTTCGTTTCGGAGCCTTGTTTATAACTTCGTCTTTGTAGCGGAGTTTGCCGTTAGAGTCCATCTCGTAAGGGGTGAATTCGCCGAAACCATACATGCAAAGTCCTAGTGCGCAAGAATTTGAAATATCATCGGCGATCTCGTGCAGACCGCCCACGCTCTTTGCTCTTGCAACCCTAACGGAAGTGTTATCAAAAACTATCGCCGCTAAATCGCGCACATCGTCTAGCTTCGCCATACCGCCCGTGATTACGATACCTGCGCCTATGCGGTCTTTATAGCCGCTTCTTTCGATCTTATCGGCTATCATATCGAAAGTCTCTTTAACGCGAGCAAGGATTACTTGCGAAATGATCTCAAGGCTTATTATGTGATTTTCCGATTCGCTATCGCCTAAAGCAGGCAATTCAACTTCGCTATTGCCTTGATTAATTAGATCGTTGTAGGTGATCTTTATGTTTTCCGCATATGGAAGCGGCGTATGCAGAGCGCGCGATAGATCGTTAGTAACGTTATTAGAGCCGAACATCACAACATCGTTATAACGTAAGGAATTTCCCAGGTGGATGACTATATCGCATGTAGCGCCGCCCATATCGATCAGTACGACACCTAGCTCCTTTTCGTCTTTGCTAAGCGTAGATATGGAGGATGCGTAGCCTGAAAGGACGATGTTATCGACCTTTACGCCTGCCATCTCGACTGATTTTTTCAAATTTTTAATCGAGCTTTCCGGCGCGATGACGATATGTGTGGATACCTCTAGGCGCGTGCCACTCATACCGAGGGGGTCTTCGATGTGTTCCTGCTCATCGACTCTAAAATCATACGGAAGCACATGTAAGATTACACTATCGCTAGGCACATTTGCTTGCGCTTCGGCAACCTGCATAGCGCGCTTAATTTCATCCAGTCCAATCTCATTTTCCATAGTTATGACGCCGCGAGATTTAACGCTTTTGGCGTATGAGCCGGAGATCGATATGATAGCTTTATCATAGCTTTTGCCAGCGCCTTTTACCGCTGCTTTCACCGCCTGCTTTATTGAGCCCGCGGCTTGCTCTATGTTTGTTATGACACCCTTTTTGATACCTAAAGTATCGGCTCCGCCAACGCCTAAGACCGTAAAAATGCCATCATTTTTAGCGATTATCGCGCGAATTTTAGTCGAGCCTATATCTAGACCTAAAATATACTCACTCACTGTCTTTACCTTTAAAATATCTTTCGGTTTTATAGCGCTTTTCTAGCATTTTGGTTAGATCGTCTTGCAGATTGGAATTTAATAACGTGGTTATCCTATCAGCTACGATCGTTTTTTCTTTATCTATCTCTTCGCTGCTGCCCAGGCTCTGCTGTAAAATTTTATACACTACGGCTTTATTATCAAACATCACTATCCCTTCTTTCGCAGGCTTATTAAACATATCGATAAGAAATTTATAAAATTCGTCATCGCTCAGCTTGGTATTGTTTTTGCTGTTAAGAGATAGCGTGCCGAAATCTTCGCCTTTGAAATTTTTAAGCGCATCTTGAGCTCTTTTTTCAAGTAACTCTTTGCGTTTTTTCGCTTCAAATTCTTTGGAAGCCAAAGGCTTAGCCTCATCGAAAGTCATCTGTCTAGGTTGCTCAACGCCGTTGAGCTTGGCTATTAAAAATCCGCCCTTGTATTCAAAAGGTTTTATCACTTCGCCGGGCTTTGCGATCTCTATATCGGCAATCGGGAAATTTTCCGCCGTAGCTACGATAGTTTCGTTGGTATCGATTTTGCCTTTTTTGATATCCAGATAATCTTTGGTAGCAATTTTTTTAGCCTGATCCATTCGGTAGTCTTTTAAAACATCTGGCTTGGCTTCTGCGAAATCCAATAGTTTATCATCCAGATTTCTGTACTCGCCTCTGTGCTCTTCGTAAAATTTACTTAGCTCGGTTTCATTTACGTCCGCGTTGCTAAGCGCTACGAAATAGGCTCCTAGATTATATTTTTTCTCCGTCATAAAGTGCGATTTCTCGCCTTCCCAAAATTTCTTTAGCTCGTCGTCGCTAAAGGTAACGTTAGCGTCTGCGTAGACTATCTCTGCAGAAACCTTATCCTGCATTAGCTGCGATGCAGCAAACGCCTCTATGATCTTGGAATTTGGCGTGATCATTAAAGCCTTGCCTAGCTTTTGCAGAGTTAGCGTTTTTTGTAGATTGCGCTCAAATTCTTTTTTGGTTAGTCCGGAATTTCTTACGACATTATCGTAAAGTTCCTTACTAAATGCGCCATTTTCTTGGAAATTCGGCGAGTTTAGCACAAATTCCGCCACATCTTTATCACTAGCCTGAACGCCTAAGTCTTTAGCAAAATTTAGAAAATACGCTTCGCCAATTAACTGATCTACTGCGATCTGATCTAGATGCATATTTTTGGCTTGTTCTTGAGTAAATTGCCCATCGCTCATAGCACTCAGCCTGTTGTATAGTTCGGAGTATTTTGTGTTTAGTTCTTGATTGGTTATGGAAATCTGCCCTACTCTAGCAATTGAGCCTGCGCGGTTAGCATTCATATCATATGCGCCCCAGCCGACGAAGCCTGCGCCCACGAAAGCTATCGTGCTTATCCAGATCGTCGGTATAAGCGACTTCTTATGCTTTTGCATCCATTCTATCATCTAAATCCTTAAATAGCTAACTAAAGAAATTTTTTGTTAGTAATTATACAGATAAAACCTTATGTAAGGCTGAAAAATAGGCATTTTTGGCGAATTATAACGCGTTAGTAAACGATTTGGTATACATTAATCTTAGCTTAGCAAAAGCAGCTTTGAACTCATTTCTAAAATCGCTATTTTTTTCGCCATTTGCTGCGCGCTCCTTGCATGGGCAAAAACCCCATAGCCGCGAATCACCATTATATCGCTATTTTCATTTATCATATAGTTACAAATTTCGTACGGCGCGCGCTCGTGCCAGTCGTCGTAGTTCTTAGGATCGTAAATTTCAATGCGCTTAAATTTGCTCACCCCAAAGTAATCTCGCGGCAAAATAAAATCATGCTCCAGCGTATATGCGACGAGATACGGCGGTGTCGCGTAGGTTACAAATTTCGCCTCTTTTATATTTTTGTAGATATTTATATGTATGTCGCTATCGATGCTAGCATCCTGCCAGCGGTAGTCTTTTTTTGAAAACAGCGTTATAAAATCATCTCTATCCAGGCTATCGAAAATCGCATCTTTTTTGTTGATCAAAAATTGATTTTCTTTAATTTTTGCTGAAATCGAGCCGTGAAAGATCCCAAAAAGCCTATCTCTAAACATCGAAAGCGAAATTTTGCGTAAAATTTCATAATAATACTCATCCATCTCTCGCCTTTGTAAAAAATTTCGCTATTATATAGGATTAGAAATTTCAAAAGGATAAATTTAAGTGCAAGCTCCACATATTCCGGTGCTTTTTTCGCAAACGATCGCAGCATTTTCGCAGATTGAGGACGGCTACGTTATCGACTGCACGCTAGGCTACGGAGGGCACAGCGAAGGTATTTTGACCGCTAATCCGCGTCTTAAGCTTATCGCTTGCGACAGAGATGCCGAAGCGATAGAATTTTCGCGCGAGCGGCTCAGTAAATTTAAAGATCGCATAGAAATCCACAAAGCAAAATTTAGCGAAATTTTAGAAATTCTGCCCGAGCAAAAGCTCCGCGCAGTTCGCGGGATATTAGCCGATATCGGCGTTTCGTCGCTTCAGTTGGATAAAAATTCGCGCGGCTTTTCCACTAAAAGTGACGCGCTGGATATGCGAATGGATGAGAGCGCAGCTCTAGATGCGGCATACGTCGTAAACCACTACTTGCAAGCGGATCTGGCGCGCATTTTCCGCGAATATGGCGAGCTAACAAACGCTAACGCAATCGCTGCTAAAATAGCTACTGCACGGGCTAACGCACCACTAACAAGCGCCAAAGCTTTGGCAAATTTAATCGGAACGAAGCCCGTTAAAGGGCGTAGCATCAGCACGGCTACGCTAGCATTTCAGGCGATCCGCATCGAGGTAAACGACGAGCTTGGCGAACTAAAGCGCCTGCTCGCGCTCATTGAGCAAAAATCGCGCGATTCAATTCTAACTAATGCAACTGTCGCTATAATCTCGTTTCATTCGCTTGAAGACCGCATAGTAAAGGAGCGATTTAAGGCGTGGGGGCGCGATTGCATCTGTCCTAGAGAGTTTATGCGCTGTGAATGCGGCGGCGGACATTCGTTAGGTAAAATCCTAACCAAAAGCCCTATAATAGCGGACGCGCAAGAGCTTGCGCAAAACTCGCGAGCAGCGAGCGCGAAGCTTAGAATTTTTCGGCTAAAATAACCGCCTTTGCTTGCTATGAATTTTAAATTTTGACGAAATTTTGTAAAATTTATAGATTTGCAGGCATTAAATTTTAAAATTTTACGGAATTTTAAAATCTAGCTTACAAAGATTCGCTTTAGAATTTATGATATTTTTCAATGCTATTTTGAGTACCTAATAGCTAAATTATAAAATTTAGCAAAAAATTTAACGTTTAATTTTACGCTATATTTAACGTATAATTTTATGAGATTTAACTGATGCATATTTAAAAAACTAAGTGGCAACATAGATATAAAACCGAGCAAAAGTTAAAATTTGGCGCCTAAAGCAAGCGGCGTAATGCCAAATCTCGTTCTTTGCTTTAACGAAATTTTGTAAGCGAGCGGTAGTTTCATTGACCTTTTATATGATAGAGCCTATCTTGCAAGCGATATCCTTCGCTTAGCGTTTTAAGGCGCATCGAAGACGCAGTAAAAATTTTAAGCGGTTTTTCAGACGATTTGACAAAATTTTATAAGATAAGCTGAGTAAAGCGAACTTGATTTTTACCTGTCAAAATAAATTTCCCAAGCAGGCGGTGCAAAAAACGAGCAAAATTAACGCGATGCTTCTTTTGAAGCTTCTGCTGCTATACAATATCGTGCAAAGAACCAGCCGAATAAACGCAATAGCCTGCTAAAGTAAAATTTTGTTTTTGCTGGCCGAGATAGAATTTGGCGAGTTAAGATAAAATTCCATTTACTGAGGTAAAATTGCAAAGAAGAATTTCGTTCGTAGCTTTGCTTTTAAATTTTACCTTAACGGCCCATTGCTGGGTACACACTTTGCTGGATACACGCTAGCTGCGGGCTTCGAGCTGAATTTATCTTGACGCAGGCGCCTTGGCGGCGAGTAAAGATAAGATCGTAGCTTTAAATTTATGGAGATTTTAGATGAATAAATATGAATATTTTGCCGACGACGATGACGGGCACGACTTCGCAGGAACATCTGATTTAGCGGGCATAGAGCTTGCGAAAAGACGAGCTATGGAGGATCTGACGGATGAGGAGCTAGAGGATAAGCTTGCCGCGGATCTTTCCGTAAAACGAAACTACGCGGGCGCAGCGGGCGGTTACGACGATTTTACCGGCTTGGAATTCGAAAGTTCAGGCTTTATAAATACCCAAAACTATCTAAATTCCGAAAGCGGCGGAACAAAATTTAATAAAAGCAACAAAGTAAAATTAAAAGGACGCGACGACGCAAATCTTTCAGCCAATCGCGGCAGCGATAATTCCAGCGGAGCGAGCTATGGCGATTTTGTAGGTGCCAATTTTACCGGCAAGGTGGATTATGCGGCGTTTGTGGGTGCGAACTTTACAGGTACACAAAATCAAAATTACGCAGATCTGGGCACGCATGATTATGCAAGCCTTGCCGCAGGGCGCAGCTATGGCAGTTTTACTGGCGCACAAGACGAGCTACTACGCAACTACGATGCCGAGAAAAAAAAGGAGAAAAATCTCACGCTTTATCAGCTTTTAGTCGTTTATCTGCTGATCGGATTTGCGTTTTTGCTGACGGTGCCGGCGATTTACATCCGCAACGAAATTTATTACATCAGCCGCGACATCGCCGCGCTTCGCACTAAACACGAGGTTTTGCTTGAGGAAAATCGTGCGCTTAACAACGATATCGAATATCTGCGCTACAAAAATGAAATTTTAGATCCGCAAAGCGTGCAAGAAAATGGGCGCTGATGGGATTTTGCTCGCGGCGTTTGCATTTTTTGCTGCGCTAGTGCTTGTCCTGCTGATCGCGCTCGTACTGCAAAACCGCCGCATAAGCGATGCAAACTCTGCGCTTAGCGAGCTTTTAAACGAAAGGCTCACAGCTCAAAGTGCGAGAGCAAGTGCCGAGCTTTTTAAGCTAAATCAAAGCCTAAATGACGGCTTTAACGATAAGCTCTATTATCTTAATAGATCCCTAGGCGAGGGGTTGCAGCGCCAAAATAGCGCGCTTAGCGAGAATTTAAGCTCGCTGGATCGTGGCTTTAAGGACATAGCGGAAAATCTAGCGCGAATGAGCGAGCAAAATAAAACTTCACTTCAGGTGCGTGACGAAATCGCAAGGCTAAACTCGATTTTAGGCAATGTAAAACTACGCGGCAACTTCGGCGAGTACCGATTAGAGAGAATTTTATCGATGATCTATGGGCAAAACGCCGCGTTTTACGAGCTGCAAAAGCACCTACCAAACGGCAGGATCGCAGACTGCGCGCTACATATCGCAAAAGAAAAAATTCTTTGTATCGACTCAAAATTCCCACTTCAAAGCTATGAAAAAATTATCGCCGTCTCCGCCTCAAACGACACTGCAGCGCTTGCTAGTGCGGATAAGCAGCTAGCCGCTGATATGAAAAAGCACGCCGCAGATATCGCGGAAAAATACATCATACCGCCTCTTAGCACGGAGTTTGCGGTGCTATTTGTGCCGAGTGAGGCGGTTTTCGTCTACGTCTGCGAGAAGCTGCCGCAGGTGCTTGAATACTGCGCGCAAATCGGCATTTTTGCGGCATCGCCCACGACGCTACTGGCGCTTTTAGGCACGATCCGCACCTTTGTAAAAGACGAGGCGCTCGCGCAAAATATAAAATCGGTAAAAGATGAAATTTACGCGCTAAAATCGGACTTTGAGACGCATGCTAAGTATGCGACGGCGCTTCAAACATACGCAGATAAGCTCGCCGCGCAAGCAGAGCTTTTAAACAAAAATACAAAATCTCTAAAAGCCCGCTTTGAGCGTTTTGGCGAGCTGTAATAAGGCAAACGTAGCGTACAATGCGGCTTGGAGTGCTTTAACAAGCTTATAACGTGACGAAATTTCGCAGGCAGGCGAGTGGCATTCAAATTAAATTTGCACTTCGCCTATTTTGCAGATAAAATTTCCATTTGAGGCAGATAGACGGAATTTAAAACTCAGCTTAATGGATTTGTTACTCGAGCGAGCAGAATTCGAAGGCTGTCTGATGCGCATAAAATTTGATCGGCTAAATTTCATGGGCGCGCGAGCAAATTCAATCCGCTTAAGCATTAAACGCACGCCCTCGTCACGATGTGGCAAGATCAATCGCTACGCTTTCCGCCCCCAGAAATTCGGCGCTGCTATACTAAAACAAAATTTGACGCCACATATTGCATGCGTAAATTTGCGGTTGCAGGCAAAATTCTACATTTCAGAGGCGGAATTCATGATTCATGAGCGAAATTTCGTATTTTGGCGAAACTTTAAAAAGCGGCTTACAGGCACTATGAATTTCAAACAGCAGCGCTGCGAGCATGATTAGCCGTTTGACGCTAAGAAATTTATGGGCGTTGCGCGGATATAATTTCAGATTTTGACAAAATTTCAAAAGCGATCTGCAAGCGCGCAAATTAATTTACAATCCCGAAAGCTCATAAATTTGTATTTTACGGCGACACAAAAACCTCGCGCATTAAAGCGTAGCCAAGATAAACATCGCGCTTGCTTTGGACGATTGGTGCGAGCGTAAAGCAAAAACCGCGGCTACTTGCAAACTCAAACCCTTGCTCCGTATAAACAAGCTGAATAAAATTCTACGCCGAATATTTTTTGTCGCCGTTCGTAAAATTTCAGCGCAATTTAGCTCGCTAAATTTTATCAGCCGCAGCAAGTGGCGTAAATTTTAAAATTTAACTCGCGAAATTTTAAAGTCGTAGCATTCTGAGCAGCTAAATTATCGACAAAGGCCTTAAACTCTGCCTCTCATAAAGCTTTAGCTTTTGCATTGCAGGCTTGCAGGCTTTTTAAAATTATCCACCGGGCGACTTATTTTGTGAATCCAACGTTTATTCAGAGTAAAATTTCAAAAACGGACGCGAATCTCAAAAAATACGCCGTATTTAAAAAAATGGAAAGATTAGACGCGCAATCTTACGCGGCGACAAGATGAAATTTTAAGTTCAACGCGGCGCCAAAACACACAAAATTCTCTTGCGAAATCGTAAAATTCTAAAATTTCTCGACAAAAATCAAAGCCATAGCACTGTAAATTCGCCAAATACCTTCGCGCTAAAAATCCAAAATTCCGCTGCTGTGGTCTCAAAAAACCGCACATCTTAAAACTCTGCGAGTAAACTGAAATTACCAAGCGCCTTAAAACCGCATACGCAAGCGAAAAAATTACACCGTACCTTAATACTGCGCTAATGATCTCGTTTTACCACCCTTATACGCCTCGAAAATCGCACAGCAGATCAAAACTGAGTAATAGGATTTTTGATACCTGATTTTACGATCGATCCAAGCGCCTAGGCGCCAATTCAAATCCACTCGATGAAATATATTTATATTGAGGCTGCGAGGCTTTGGCAGACACATAAACGGGCACAGCAACCAATTCCACGTGACGGAATTTTTAGTGCGACTTTGCACCAATCCGATTAATAAATCGTTCGTCGTCCGCCTCACGGCTAAATTTTGGGGTATTGCTTTGCTACTTTAAATCACTAATTCAAATCTGCGCGGCGGAATTTTTGGTGCGACTTCGCAACTTCAAGGCTTAGCGCCGATTCGACTAATAAATTGCGCGTTCCTTAGCCAATGCACGAGTATGTGGCGCCGTTATATGATTACCGAAACTTGGCGCACCAAGCTAAATACGGGCATGAATAGGCATCGTGCCCATGCTTCACACCGCGACTTCGTATCGCTAGAGCCAAGCGTACGTAATAAATTGTAGATATTTTTTTGCTTCGCGCAAAATTCTAAATAGTTCTTAGCAATTTTCATAAAATCTTTGAGCGTTTTACGCCGCTACCCCGCAGTCATGTTTATACCAAATCACGCTCAGTCTGCGCCGCCTACTTATCGGTCGCGCAATTTTCATTGTAGTAGGCGATGGTGCGCTCGTACTCGTCGTAAGCCTGTATATAATCGTTCGCAACGCTTGGGTTTGCGTATCGATCCTCGACCGCTAAAAGCTCCGCTTCGAGCTCTTTGTAGCGCTCATAAACCTCTGCGCAAGCGCGATCATGAGCATCGCCTTGCAAGATTACTGACTTATCAGGACCCGCACTCGCGCAGCCTCCGAGCCCCAAAACGACGGCGTAAAGCGCGCCACATAAAATTAAGCTTTTCAAAATTTTTTCCTTATTCCAAGCAAATAAATTCAGCGTAAAAAGAGGTGTGGTTATAAGCCGAGTTCCGTTACAGCGGTCATTTATCTAGACCGATTTTTGCAAATCGGTTCGAGCGAACGGTTCGAATATAAGACGAAACCACCCGTTCTTGCTGCAGGTTGGGTTTGCATTGCCGCCCGTGTCTCCACGCGCGCGGTGGGCTCTTACCCCGCCCTTTCACCCTTACCGCTTGCGCGGCGGTTTGCTTTCTGTTGTACTTTCCCTAGGGTTGCCCCCGGCGTCCGTTAGACGCAACCTTGTCTTATCGCAGCTCGGACTTTCCTCTCCTTGCGGAGCGACCGCACGCCACACCCGAGCGCAATTATAGCTTTTTTGGCTTAAACTTCGTCGTATTTCACGGGCTGTAAGCTCGTTGAATAAAAATTTAAATGAATTTTTTATCTGAACATTTACCGATGAAATTTCGTATTTTGCTTAGAAATTAAAATTTTAATTTTAAGCGGATATTAATAATTTAATGATATACTTTATCATAATTGATTTTATTAAAAGAGGGGAATGTAATGAAAAAGACAATATTATTTATTTGTTTATTACTAGGCCTAACGGGATTTTTGGCTGCCGATTCGGCAAACGATAGCCAGGTGTTGAGGCGTTGTAGCGATCGTGATATTTGTATAGATTTATGCCTAGATGAGCTTGGTGCTCCTGAGCCATATGCATTTTGGAACTGTGTGAACAGCTGCTTATCAAAAATTGCAAGGAGTGATTGTGATGATTGAAATTTTGGAGAAAAACGACGATTTATTAGTAAATATTTTAGGGGATGCGAAAGAATTAGTAAAAAATTTCTTGCAACTATCCAAGTCGGATGAGAAGTTTAAAGATTATTATAAAGAAATTACCGATGCGGGGCTTTTATTTTTTCGTCTGCATGAGAAATTTCATAAAGAATTTCCCGAGCTAAAAAACTGCAAGATAAAAGAGTATAAAAAATAATCTAAATTTGCTTTATATTTTCAAAAGGCGGATCGATTAAAATTTCGGTGCGGCAAGAACAGATCGTCGCGAAATAGAATTTTATAAAATTTTATCTGCGACCGAGCCAAATAAAATTTTAACTTTGAAATTCTATGGCTTAGACAAAACGGCACGCTTTCTGCGATAAAATTTTACGAAATTTCATAAAATTTCATCGTCGCATAAATTTAAATCCACGCAGCAAGCTCTAAAATTCCGTAAAATTCCGCGTGGTGCGCCGCGACGTAGCGTAAATGTGGTGCGAACCCTACTCTACGGCGCGGTTTGACGTGGCATGACATGGGACGCGTGAGTCCTTACCCTACAGCGCGCGATGCGGCTCAATCCTCGTCTGTCGCGGCGCCCTCGAATATATCTCGGTGCAAAATTTCTTCCAAAACGACCGTCGCGTAAGAGCCTTTCGGCAGGTAAAAACTGAAGCTAAAATGCGCATTTTGCGCATCGTAAGAGTGCTGCACGCGCTCCATAAAGCTCCACGCAAACCTGCGCGAGCCGTTCATCTGTGCCTCAAACTCGCGAGCGGGCGCAAAAATTTCATCTTCAAATCTACCGCCAAGCCCGCTAGCTCGCAGCTTCGCTCGCCCCGCGATAAGGCCTGCACTCGTGATTTCTCGCCTCGTAAACCGCTCGCACTCCGCGCCAAGATCGTCGCAGCTAAAAAACGCGCCATGGGGAAAGTGTCCTAAAATCTCGCCTCTTAAAAGCTTAAAAAACTGCGGCTGAGCCGCGATCTCGCGCGCCTCATCTTTGCTTAGTCCATAAATTTTAGCAAACTCTCCAAGGCTAAATTCCGCCGCAAATTTTGAAATTTCGACCCGCTTGCTAAGCCAGCGGTTAAAAAGCTCGCTCTGATAGGCGCTGATTAGAAAGTCGCGCATTTTGGGGTTTTTAAGCCGCCTCTGTCCGCGCAGCACCTCCTCGCCCTGCGCTGCGTTGTCGCCGAACTTGCCGAAGCGTTGATAGCCGAAGTAGTTTGCAAAGCCCTCGCGCCCTAGCGTATCTAGCGCGGCTGCGAGCTTGACGGCGTCGGGCGGCAGGACCTTTTTTAGGCGGATGAAAAAGTCATTGCCCTTTAGATGCCCGATTTTAAGCTTATTTTTGTGCCTTTGCACGCTTAGAATTTTAAGGCTCTCGTGCGAAAATCCGCCCAGTGCGAGTTCAAATTTAGCAGGCATACTAATATGCTGCGTCGTAAGGCCTTGCTTGTCCTTAAGCCCCGCGTAGCCGAACTCGCGCATCTTAGCGCCCGTATGCTCGCTTAAAATCCGCAGCGCCTCGTGCGTGCTGATGCCCTTTTTTTGTAGCAGCAAAATGCAGTGCTCGCCTTCATTGCTAGGCTCGTAAAGCGGCACTTCGCGCACGACGAAATCGCTGGAGTTTTTACTAAAATGCGCATTTATCGGCGCGTGATTTAGGGTGTATAAATTTTTCATAGCCGGCCTTTGCGTTAATCTAAGGCTCAATTTTATAAAATTGAGCCTAAAAAACTCATTATTAAGGCAAATTCTAGTATCATTCGCCATAAAAAAAGGATGAAAAATGCTAATCAGGCTCTTTCGCTTCGATCCTCGCTGCGACGTCACAAGCTACTTCAAACCCTATGTTTATGAAAGCGCGCCCTTTGCCGATCTTACGGCGCTGCTTGACGACATCTACGCGCACGATCCCTATTTTAGCGCACAGGGGGTGGAATTTGTAAAAATCGGCGGCACCGCGGTAAGCGTAAAAGAGCCGCTAGATACGCTGATAGCGCACTTTGGAAGCGAGCTAATCATAGCCCCTCTTAGCGAAAAAGAGTCGATTAAAGATCTGCGCTGCGAGCCGAGGGCGTTTTTGGATAAATTTAAAGCTTTCGAGAGCATCGCGGACGCTGCTGATTTCGAGTTTTACAAAAGCCTCGCGCCTTATTTTTACTCGACGAAAATCCCCGCATGCTCGCAGGAGTTCTTGGGCAACAGCGCCTTTATCTTCGCGCACCGCCTGATGCAGACGCACCCGAGCGAGCGTATGAGGGTTTTAGAGATCATCGAGCCGCAGATGGCGTATTTTACGAAGTGCGACGCCGTGGGGATGGAGTTTGACGACCGCGCGGCATACAGGGCGTTTTGCGATATTTTAAAATACGAGCCCGCGCGCAGCAATAAAATTTTAAGCGCGCAGAGCATGGCGGAATTTGACGCAGCGGGCGCGAAGCACAATTTTAGCGGCTTTAACGTCGCCGTGTGGTACGACGAGGCTGCGGAGGAGCTGGCTAGCAGGCTGGGCGCGCAGATCGTGCACTTTGGCTGCGAAGGCGCGCCGCTTGGGGCGCAGATATATGAGCGCGAGCGGGAGTGCGCGCTGCGGCTGGGGAGCGAAATTTTATTTGACGCGTTTGATAGCGGAAGCGATTTTTTGCTAGTAAATTCCAAGCTTGCGCTTGATTTTTTAGACGGCAGAAGCGATGAAATTCAAAAGCTTTTCGGCAGAGGATTCGCGGGGTTTTATCTAATTACGACGGATGAGCTCATCGCTCTAGCTCGCGGCGAGAGGCCCGACTTTTCGGCACGCAAACTAAAGCCGACGCTGATTTAAGCGGACGGGGTTTTAAAATTTATCCTATTACGACGGTAAAATTTTAAATCGACTGCATATTTATGATCGGCATAAAGCAAATAGTTTTCTTAATCGCAGGCGGTTTAATCATCTACTATTTCTTTAATTCGGCATTTGTTGTTTTGCCCTATGGCTCGTATTCTTGCTTTGCTTTAAATTGACTATTAAGCTTGCCTTTAGTTTTTCTTTTGGAGTAAAATTTTCTAGTCCAACTCCGCCACCGCCATATACGCTTAAAATTTTTCTCAAAATATCTATAATTTCATCGCTGGTTGTATTCTCGGCATCTGTTTTTATATCGTGAAGCTCATAAATAATTCTATGCGGATCGCCAATCGTTTCATCATTAAAAATCCGCCTCAAGTCCAGCTCTATATCGTTACTTTTATAATGCAATAGCCATATCGTTTTAGTTAAGGCATAATCTCCTATATCTCTTAAATAATCATGCGATATACGAATTAGCCAAGTGTTATTTTCTCGCTCTATACACCAATCTAATCTTTTTAAAAACCATAAACTAATTTCGTCATCATCATATTTTTTGCGTATTTTGTTTATCGTTTCCAATAAACTATATTTTTCAATATCCTCTTTTGAAATACGCTCTGTAACAAACGCCATCCTCTCCTCCTTTTCTTTAAATTTTTGATATGAAAGTTACTTGAATATTTTCTCTGGGGATAGAATCTATTATAGCCCCTCTCTTATACTCATTTAAAATTTCTTTTAAAATATCTACAATCTCTTGTTTTGGTATATCCCCGATATCGCTTCTTATAGATTCCAGTTCATATATTAGTATAAACGGATTATCCGTATCTTTTTTACCGGTATATTCATTATGTATATTCCTCAGATCGATTTCTATATCTTTACCCTTGTAGTGCAAGATCCATATATCTTCGCCGCTATAGTTCATATCTCTAGGATCTCCGATAGTGATACTACATATTGGAAAAAGCCAAATACCTCTTTCTCGATCTATGCACCAACTTCTTGAATTTAAATCTACCCAATCAAGCTCACCCTGATAATACTTATTGCATATCTCATTGCATGGTTTTAGCAAATCGTATTTCTCGACATCCTCTTTTGAAATACGCTCTGTAATAAACGCCATTCTTTCCTCCTCAAGAAATTTAAAATTTTAGACCGCTTGCGGGTTGCCGCCGCCTTTGCTTTTACGACAAATCGTTTAGCCATTCGCGCAAATGGCTAAATATATGCTAAATTTCATCTTGCCGCGCCGCGTAAATTTTAAAATTTCGCTTTTATACAGGCGCTGTTTTCTTGCCTATCTCTTGCCGATAACTCGCCGCCTGCCGCTTAGATGAAATTTTAAAATTCCACCGCCTGTGCGCATGGATAAAATTTTAAAATTTCGTCGTCCACGCGCACGAACGAAATTTTAAAATTCCACGCCGCTTAACACGAGCGGATGAAATTTTATAAAATTTTGCCGCCGCAAATCAAAGCGCAAATAAACGCGCTAGCGCACAGAAATCGCGCGAATTAGTAAAAGTCGCGTTTGAATTTTATCGATAAATTTATGAATCCCGCCTATGCTTCGGCGGTTTCGTTTTCATTGATTACGGCTTGCATCGTGTCTCTGGCGTGCTGCAGCCAATCTTTATCGCTCGTATCGAGCAGGTCTAGGTAGATGATTTTGACATGTCCGCTATGGACGGTGAAATCGTGAGAGTTTGCGATGTGCTGCGTGCCGATGAGTACCACGGGCTGGACACGCAGACCAAGCTTGCTAACGATCGCTTTGGCGCCGCTTTGGAATTGCAAAAGCTGCGTGCCGCGATGTCTGGTTCCCTCTGGAAACATCGTGATGACGCGCCCTTCGCTCACGCGCTGCTGCACTTCGTGCACGATCCGCACCAGATCGCGCGGATTGGAGCGATCGACTTGGATCATCTTCGGAAGAGTGATGATTTTGCCGATGATAGGGATGTCTGCGATCTCTTTTTTAGCGATCCAGCAGATATCGGCGGGATGAGTCTCTTCAAGCACAACAATATCCATTATGCTTTGGTGGTTGGCGATTACTAACTGCGCGCGCGGATCGGGAGTGCCTATGATCTGGATATCGTATCCGACGCCGTAGCGCTGGAAGCGCCCCCAAATGCGGCGGAAGCGGCGATGAGAGGAGTTTTTTACCGCCATGGCGATCACGACGCAAACGACGGTAAAAATAAACCAAATCGCGTAAAATAGCGCTCTAATCCTTGCTAAGCTCATCTTTTTTAACCCAACCGATCTTGTTGCCGCCCAGCATAATTTTATAAAATTCCTTATTCGTACCCAAAATTTCAACCTTTTCGGGATTTTTAGTCACGTAAAACACGGTGGAACTTTGCATAGGCAGAATTCTAACCGGAGAATTTTGCGCGATACTGCCCGTGCCGTAAGGCCTTTGCGCATAGAAATTTACCGCCAAAATCAGCACCGCAAAGATGAGCGGCGTGATATTTTTACTAAGCAGAAACATCACCAAAAGCACGGCAGCTAGTGTGTAGATCGCGATCTGCTTGTAGGCTTCGAACTTGCTCTCTTTCGGATTTAGCCCAATCTGCGTGCTAAGATCCTCAGCGCGCGGATTGAGCTCAAGCCCAAAATTTTCAAATTTTTTAGTATTAAGATTGAAATAGCTGAAGTCTAAATTTGTGATATTTTTATCTACGACGGCGAAATAATATCCGCTTTGGCTCGCGTATGTGCCGCGCACGGAGTCCACCCCCTGCTTGATAATGGCTGGATTATCGATACTAAAAGCGCTGATTGCGCCGTTTCGGATACCAAGATCAAGCGTGAGTAAATTTGAAGCGTCGTCAAATTTAGTAGTTTTGTAGTTTTTAAGTTTCAGCTCGTCAGCTACGATATGCGAAAAATTAGGCTTCGTGTCAAGCTTCATAAATTCCGGATTATCAGGCTTAATAGAGCTTTTTTCAAAGAATTCTCCATTGCGCTGCAAGGTCAAAACGAGCTCATTTATCTTATCGCTCTTATCGCTTGCCGCAAACCACAGCGTCGTCTCAAACATCTCGTCGCCCTCGATCCACGTAAGATTATCGGCATTAAGCCACTTCATACCATTGGTGCGGCTGATCTCTAGCTTTGGCTTAACGGTGATTTTCTGCCCCAAATATACGGCGAAATCGATCTTAAAAATTTGATTGCAATACACCTTCCTAGGCATCCCGCTGGCTTTTAGCGTAAGCTCCTTAGGCTTAATGTCCTGATAGACCTTATCGTCGGATACATCAAGATCGACTTCGTTAGTAGGCGCCAAAGCCTTAAGATCGTCGATGCTTAAATTATCCATCGACATAACCTCTTTTTTATTGTATTTCAGCATTACCTTAGAATTATCGCGCGTCTGCGGCTCGTCGGGCTTATCCTCAGCTTTTTTCGGCGCATATTTACTTAGATCATCAAGCGAATCGATCTCAATCTCCGGCGCAGCAAACGCAAGCGTACAGACACCTAAAATAGTAAGAATTTTTTTTAGCAAATTAAGCCTTTTAGCATTTTCTCTCCATCCGTGCCGCCCAAAATAGGCTCTATCGCGCGCTCAGGATGCGGCATCAGTCCGAAAATCTTTTTGTTTTTATCGCAAATCCCCGCGATTGCGTCCACTGAGCCGTTCGGATTTAGATCCGCGCCATTTTCGTCGCAATATTTTAGCAGCACGCAATCCTCGTCGTATAGCGATTTCAGCGTATCTGCAGACGCATAATAGTTTCCCTCGCCATGCGCGATCGGGATATTTAGAATTTCGCCCTTATCGCAACAGTGCAGAAATTTATTGTCGTTTGAAACGACGCGCAGATGGTGAAATTTTGAGATGAAGCTTAAATTTATATTTCTACTCATCGCTCCGACAAGCAGCTTCAGTTCCAAAAGCATCTGAAAGCCGTTGCAGATACCCAAAATATAGCCGCCCTTTCGCGCGTGATCAAGCACCGCCTGCATTACGGGGCTAAATTTAGCAATCGCCGCGGTTCGCAAATAATCCCCGTAGCTAAAGCCGCCAGGAAGCACGATCAGATCGGCGTTTATGTCGGTTTCTTTATGCCAGATTATCTGCGTTTCACAACCGAGCTTATCAAAGGCGTATTTGGTGTCGCGCTCACAATTCGTGCCGGGGAAATTGACGATCGCTACCTTCATATCACGATCTCGTAGTCTTCGATGACGGTGTTTGCCAAAATTTCATCGCACATTCTAGCGACATCGGCATAAATTTTATCCCTATCCTCGCCATCTATATCAAGGACGATCTGTTTGGCTACGCGCACATCTCGCACGCCGCTAAATCCAAGCGCAGCGAGGGCGTGCAAAACCGCCTTGCCCTGCGGATCGAGCACGCCCTGCTTAAGCCTTACGTTTACAATTACCTTCATCGCTTATCCTAAAATTCTACGCAAGACCTCTTCGTAGGCCACTTTTACGCTACCAAGATCCTGCCTGAATACGTCCTTATCGAGCTTTTTGTCGGTTTGTTTGTCCCAAAAGCGGCAGCTATCAGGGCTGATCTCATCTGCAAGTAGGATATTGCCGTCCTTATCTCTGCCAAGCTCGATCTTGAAATCCACGAGCTTTAAATTTCGCTCGTCGAAAAATTTGATCAAAATTTCATTGATTTTGCGCGCGATCTTTTTGAGCTCGTCAAGCTCGCTTTGGCTCTTTACGGCGCCAAGCAACAAGCAATGCTCGTCGTTTAGGATCGGATCGCCCAGCTCGTCGTCTTTGTAGCAAAACTCCACCAGTGTAAACGGAAGCTTCGTGCCCTCTTTGATGCCTAGGCGCTTTGTAAGCGAGCCGGTGGCGATATTACGAGCGATGATCTCAAGAGGGAAAATCTTGCATTTTTTTACGAGCTGCTCGGTCGGACTGATCGTCTCAACAAGCGCGGTGTCGATGCCGTGCTTTTTAAGCAGATCGAAAATCAGCGTCGAAATTTTACAATTCAGCGCGCCTTTGCCGCTCTCTTCGGCTTTTTTGACGCCGTTAAACGCCGTCAGCGAATCTTTAAATTCCGAGATCAAAAGGTCGTCACTTTCGTTAACCGACCACATCTTTTTGCCCTTGCCTTCGTAGATAAGCTCTTTTTTGGTAGCTTGCATCACACTCTCCTTACTTGATGTTTAGAATTTTTATCGCGTCTATTGCGGTTTTTAACTGGATGTCGTTATTAATCTGCTCTGCGGTGATGAAATTTTTCTCATCCTTTTTCTGAGCATCTTTTTTCTTGGTCTCGACCTTGGCTAACTCGCCTTGCAGGTGCTTTTTGAGATCGGCTTCTTTTAGCGAGAATTCATCCTCGTCACGGCTCGGCACCTTGCCCGGCGCCACTATGAGATCAGGCGTCACGCCCACCGCTTGGATGGTGCGACCGCTTGAGAGATAGTAACGCGCTATGGTTAGTCGCAAGGCTTCTTTATCCTCGATCGGTAGGATCACCTGCACGCTTCCCTTACCAAAAGTTTTTTCACCAACCAACACGGCACGCTTTAGATCCTGAAGCGAGCCGCTTACGATCTCGCTTGCGCTCGCGCTACCGCCGTTTACTAGCACTACCAGTGGCAGGTCGGTGATCTTCTTTTTAGGATCGGCGTTATGTGCTTCGGTTTCGTTTTTCGCGCGCCCTTTTTGAGAGACGATAAGCCCTTTGCTGACGAATAAATTTACAAGTCCGATCGCCTGATCCAAAAGCCCGCCCGGGTTATTTCGCAGATCCAAAATAATACCCTTGGCATCTCTGTGCTCTTTTATAAATTTGCTCGCGTCCGCCACCACGTGCTGATCGAAATTTGTAACGCGCAGATATAAAATTTTATCATCCTCAATCATCTTGGCATAGACCGATTCCACTTTGATTATATCGCGGATAATCTCGACGTCGAAAGGCTTGCTAACGCCCTTGCGGACGATCGTTAGAGTGATTTTGGTTTTCGGCTTGCCGCGCATTTTTGAGACCGCATCGTCGATCGTGATGCCGAAGGTCGCATTGCCGTCGATACGCAAGATCACGTCGTTAGCCTGAATGCCTTTCTTATCTGCAGGAGTGCCCTCGATAGGCGAGATGACGGTCAGAGCGCCGTCTTTCATACCCACTTGAATTCCAAGCCCGCCGAACTCGCCCTCGGTCTGGACTTTCGTGTCGTTAAACGCCTTTTCGTCCATGTAGCTTGAGTGCGCGTCGAGGTTATTCATAAGCCCCGAAATCGTCTTATCCACAAGCTCCGAGAAGCTCATCTCATCGACATAATTGTTCTCGACGATCGCAAGCGTTTTAGTAAGCTTGGCTAACGCCTCCAGACGCGTTTTTTCGCTGTCTGGTTTTTTAGTCGCATTGACCTCTCTGGCTTGTAAATTTCCGGTAAAAAAACTGACGCCTAAGAATAGAGAAAATATGAATCCCAAGCCGAAGAAGAGGTGTTTTTGTCGCAAAGTTTATCCTTGAAAGTAAAATGGAGTGAATTTTATAGAAAATTGGCTAAAAATAAGGTAAATTTCATACGAAATTTGCGCGTTTACAGATAAATTTAAGCCGAAAATTTTAAAATCTCACTAAAAAACCTTGACATAAACACACTAAAGTTATATAATGCAATCAACTTCAACTTTAGGAGAAAATTTATGAACGAAACTATTGAAATTTTAACCGATAAAATGCGCTCTTTGCTCGAAAGCAGCATTTCTTTGGCGATCCATTCCAAAAATAGCGAAGTGGGCGTATTGCACATGCTCTGGGCTTTGGTAGCCGACAGCGGCTCGGTTCTAAATCAAATTTTTAATAAATTTAGCATCGAAAAGACCGCGGTCGAGCTTGAGATCAAAAGCGAAATTTCAAATTTGCCTACGAGCTCAAACGTCACGAAGGAAAACGTGCGAATCTCGCGCGAGCTGATGAACTCGCTAGAGCTCGCAAAAGGGCTGATGACGAGCTCGGGCGATAAATTTATCGCCGTAGATACCTGGCTGATTGCAAATTTAAACGCAGATCCTCTAAAGAAAATTCTATCTAAATTTGCAGATCTTAGCGAGATCAAAAAGGAGCTAGAGGCGCTTCGCGGCGGCAAAAGCATCGATTCGCAAACCGCCGACGAGACGCTTGAGGCGCTTAGTAAATTCGGCGTCGATCTCACCGCAAAGGCAATCGCGGGCGAGCTCGATCCGGTCATCGGCCGCGACGAGGTGATCTCGCGAATGATGCAAATTTTAATCCGCAAGACGAAAAACAACCCGATCCTACTCGGCGAGCCGGGCGTTGGAAAAACCGCGGTCGTCGAGGGTCTTGCGCAGCTGATCGCCAAAAAAGAGGTACCGCTTAGCCTACAAAACAAACGCGTCATCGCGCTTGATATGAGTGCGCTGATCGCGGGCGCGAAGTACCGCGGCGAGTTTGAGGATAGGCTCAAAGCCGTCATAAACGAGGTCGTAAAAGCCGCAAACGTCGTACTTTTCATAGATGAAATTCACACCATCGTAGGCGCGGGCGCAAGCGAAGGCTCTATGGATGCCGCAAATATCCTAAAGCCCGCTCTTGCGCGCGGCGAGCTGCACGCGATCGGCGCTACGACGCTGAAAGAGTACCGAAAGTATTTTGAAAAAGACACCGCGCTTCAGCGCCGCTTCCAGCCCGTAACGGTCGCGGAGCCTAGCGTGAGCGAGGCTACGGCGATCCTGCGCGGCATAAAGGAGCGGCTAGAGGTGCATCACAACGTCACCATCACCGATAGCGCGCTTGTGGCGGCTGCAAGGCTAAGCGACCGCTACATTAGCGATAGATTTCTGCCGGATAAGGCGATCGATCTCATTGACGAAGCGGCGGCAGAGCTTAAAATGCAGATCGAAAGCGAGCCCAACGAGCTTGCCAAGGCTAAGCGCGACATCCTTACGCTTCAGGTCGAAAAGGAAGCCCTTAAGATGGAGGATGACGGCAAAAACGATGAGAGGCTCGCGCAGATCGATAAAGAGATCGAAAATTTAACCGAGCAGAAAAACGCGCTTCAGGCTAAATTTGAAAACGAAAAGTCCGTATTCGGCGGCATCAGCGAGGAGAAAAAAGCAATCGACAGCCTCAAAAACGAAGCGAGCTTAGCAAGACGCAACGGCGATCTTAGCAAGGCTGCCGAGATCGAATACGGCAAGATCCCCGCCGCGCAGGCAAAGGTCAAGGAGCTTGAGGCGAAGTGGGACGTAATGAAAGAAAACGGCGTGCTTTTGCGAAACCGCGTGGACGAGGAGAGCGTGGCTGAAATTTTAAGCAAATGGACGGGCATCTCGGTAAGCAAAATGCTCTCCTCCGAAAAGGAGAAATTCCTCCACATCGAGGAGCACCTAAAAGAAAGCGTCGTGGGACAGGACGAGGCGCTGCACGCCATCGCTCGCGCCGTCAAGCGCAACAAAGCCGGTCTCGTGAACGAAAACCGCCCTATCGGAAGCTTTTTGTTTTTGGGCCCTACCGGCGTCGGCAAGACCGAGAGCGCGAAGAGCTTAGCTAGATTTTTATTTGACGACGAGCGAGCGATGATCCGCTTTGATATGAGCGAGTATATGGAAAAACACAGCGTCTCGCGCTTGCTTGGTGCGCCTCCCGGATACGTGGGCTACGACGAAGGCGGACAGCTTACCGAAGCTGTGCGCAGAAAGCCCTACTCCGTGCTGCTTTTTGATGAGATCGAAAAGGCGCACAAGGACGTTTTTAATATCCTGCTTGGAATTTTAGACGACGGGCGTGCGACCGATAACAAGGGCGTTACGGTTGATTTTAAAAACACGATCATCATCCTAACGAGCAATATCGGCTCAGCTAAGATTATGGAGCTTGACGCCAAAAATGCGGATAAGCCGCGCGAGGTAGCACTTGCCGAGCGAGAGGAGGCGGTAAAGAGCGAGCTGAAGAATTATTTCAAGCCCGAATTTATCAACCGCCTGGACGATATCGTGATCTTCAACGCCCTAAGCGAGGATGATCTTATAAAAATCGTGGGCATTATGTTTAAGAGCCTGCAAAAAACACTCACAAACCGCGGCATTAACGCGAGCCTAAGTGAAAATGCCAAAAAGCTCATTGCCTCGGCAGGCTTTGATATCGAATACGGCGCAAGGCCGCTACGAAGGGCGCTTTACGACCTGGTGGAGGATAAGATCGCCGATATGATCCTAAGCGACGAGATCAAAACCGGCGATCGGATCGAAATCGGCGCGCGTGACGGCGAGATCGAGATAAAGAGGGTGAAGTAAAATTTAGCGGAATTTATCCTGTGGGGTAAATTCCGCGCTTTGATGGAACAAATTTGACGAGGTAAATCTCACGCCTTAGCTAAGTAAATTTGGTGGGTAATCTATCCCTTGGGAATTGAAACTTGGTATTTTGCGCCATGATAGGATCGGCGCATAGTAGAATTCCATCCCGTCGGGAATTGAAACAGCTCAACTATCGCGTCAAGTCTATTGAAGATCGGGTAGAATTCCATCCCATTGGGAATTGAAATACTCTATTTAAAATCTCATTTCCCTCTCACATATTAGCATTCTATAGAATTTATCGAGCCAAATCCTGCTCAATAAAATTTTTATCAAATTAAATTCTAGACTTGAAGTTTTAAAATTTTATCGAGCAAGGCTCCGCATCTCAGAGCTTAGAATTTCAAATTTAAGAAACAGTGGCTTTGAGTTGCAGGATTCAAAAGCGTAAGGATTTTAGATCATAAAATTTTGAAAGATCGGCAGGATTAGAATTTTAAATTCAAAGTCGATGATCGGAATTTCAAACTTCAAAACTTAAAATTTTAAATTTGAAGCGGGGGCAAATTTTAAGATCATTTCAAAATTTGCCCCTTTTAAATTCCCATTTCTCAAGCTCTATTCACAAAATTTTACGTATTAATTTACGCAAAATTTAGCCAAAAAAATGACTAAATCAACCTATCCGCATTAAATTTTATCTCTTCTTTTTAGAATGAAAACCGTTGCAGACGCGATTATTAGCGATGATAAAGCGCTTATAATCATTATGTTAAAATTAAAATTTGAGCGATCAAACAGATGACCCAACCAAGTCAAATCGGCTCCTGTTAGGATTATCACAGCTAGCGAATAAGTATAAAATAGACTTATAAAAAATGCAGATGCGCCGGATATTTTATCCAGCAGGATAAAAGCCTTTATTTTGGAAAATACGAAGCAGCAGATGATCAGAGGCAAAATTACCGTCGCACAAAATAGATACAATACCATAGCGCCGAAAATATCGCTTTCGCTATCGCTCGCTTCTTCGTGCCACGTTAGTTCAAAAGCTTTTAAAACGATAGAAAACGGATTCGCGATATCGTAACCGCTATACTCCGCCAAAAAAACCGCGTCTATGCCGGCAAATATAACGCCCAAACAATCTATTGTAAAAAAGAGCAAGGCGATCCAGAATAAAATCCTCACCCCTTTTAGCTCAAAACATTTTTTAATGAACTCTTTTATCACCCTAGCCCCTAATTTATAGCTTTTAAGACCAATTCGGCCTTTATGTTGCGTTTTATTTCGACGTTTTCAAAACTCTTTGTCGTGATCTCTCATCAAATTTAAGCCTTGGCTGCGCTAAATTTTAAAATTTACCGAGCTGAATTCTGATCGGATAAAAAACTATTTATCCTTTTCTTGCATCTATCAACGTGACTTTATAATTCTAACCTTGCTTATTGTTATAGCGTCATTTTTCATCCTTTATATTTAATCGTGCAGAAAAGTTACGACTTCATGCTCTTTTGGTAAATTTTCTCTACCGTCAATACCGCGACTACCATATTCTTTTAAAGCCTCATTTAAGACGTCATAAAGTTCATCTAACGAAATTCCGTCAATACTAGAATTTATA
>ERZ773009.578-NODE-578-length-26614-cov-6.922964_pt1 | contig 26614 bp, 27 predicted proteins | sample MGYA00580663_ERZ773009 | MGnify/ENA primary metagenome ERZ773009 (study PRJEB29015, sample SAMEA2737969) | human oral metagenome | biome: human oral; feature: human-associated habitat; material: dental | place: China | collected 2026 ... | reverse complement strand
GCCGTTCATGTATCCGGCAAACTTCGCTGCCCCCGCAGGGGCCTTCCCTTGATGGAAGAAAAGAAGGCAAAAGAAGATCAAGGCCTCACCGAGGCCGGGGAATTTGGCCGGATACGTGATCGGTCTTAAAAAGTAGCAGGTAAACTTCTCTGCCCACTTTCCCATTTCCACACGTACCCGGCTATCTTCGCCGGCGGCCGCAGCCGCCTTGATTTTCTTTTGTCTCTTTTCTTGTATCAAGACAAGAAAAGAAGATGAGGCGGCGGGGCGAAGCCCCACAAAAAGCCCTCCTATTTCTTACTACTTTTTACTACCGGACGCCATGAGCGGCGCCCTTACTACCGCGGCCATTAGGCCGCATAACAACCCTTCTGATGAGATACTTCATTTGGCTATCATACACCGGTGGCGCCTACTGCGGCTGGCAGCGACAGCCTAACGGCATGAGTGTGCAACAGCGCGTGGAGGAGGCCCTGGCCACCGTCCTGCGTCGGCCTACGCCCCTCACCGGGGCCGGGCGTACAGACGCCGGCGTGCATGCCCGACGCATGGCGGCGCACTTGGATACGGACGTCCCGATCGACGATCCCGCTGGGTTGGTGGGTCGGCTCAACCGACTCCTACCGCCCGACATCGCCGTGTGGAGCCTCGACGCCGTGCGGCCCGACGCCCACGCCCGGTTTTCGGCCACGGCGCGCACCTACGAGTACACCGTGACGGGCGTCAAAGACCCCTTCGCGCCCCCGGCCGTACATCGGATGGTCTTGCGAGGCGTCGATTTTGAGGCTATGAATCGCGCCGCGGCGACGCTGCTGGACTATCGCGACTTCACCTCTTTCAGCAAGTTACACACCGATGTGAAGACCAACCTCTGCCACGTGACGCGCGCCGAATGGCGACACCAGGGCGACCGCTGGACGTTCACGATCACGGCCGACCGCTTTCTGCGCAACATGGTTCGCGCCATTGTCGGCACCCTCTTCGAGGTGGGGCGTGGCCGACTGAGTGAGGAGGGCTTTCGACACGTGATCGAGGCCCTCGACCGTGGCCGGGCGGGCGACTCAGCCGCGGCGGAAGGTCTCGCACTCGTCGAGGTGCACTATCCGGCCGACATCTATCTTTAGTCCCGATCACGCCCTCCTTGGGCGCCTCAGATCCCGCTCCGGAAGCGGCTTTTGACTTTTGCGAGATTGGTCTACTTTTGCGGCCGGTTTAATTTTCAACGATTTACAGTAATAACAGAATAAGAAAATGATTAACTCTCAAGACATCAAGAAAGGGACCTGTATCCGCCTCGACGGCAAGCTCTACTTCTGCATCGACTTCCTTCACGTAAAGCCCGGAAAAGGCAATACGATCATGCGCACGACCCTGAAAGACGTCGTTCGCGGCAATGTGATCGAACGCCGATTCAACATCGGGGAGAAACTGGAAGACGTACGCGTGGAGCGTCGCCCGTACCAGTACCTTTACCAAGAGGGCGAAGAGTTTATCTTCATGAATCAGGAAACTTTCGAGCAAATCCCTATTGCCAAGTCGCTGATCAACGGGGTAGACTTTATGAAAGAAGGTCAGATTGTAGACGTCGTCTCGGATGCCTCTACGGACACGATCCTCTTTGCCGACATGCCCATCAAAGTGCAGCTGGCCGTGACGTACACCGAGCCGGGCATCAAGGGAGACACGGCGACGAACACGCTGAAGCCCGCCAAGGTCGAGTCAGGCGCTGAGGTGCGCGTGCCGCTCTTCATCAACGAAGGGGATGTGATCGAGATCAACACCCAGGACGGATCCTATACGGGTCGCGTGAAGTGACGCGCGTCGCCGTCCTATACCTATAATATATAGGGGTGCGACAAGGGGGGCATACGCATGCTTGCCCCGTTTGTCAATCACCCGCAGCAGACACTTGCCATTCGTAACGCGTAACGATTGGGCGCAATGGACGACAGGCTGCGCATCAAGGAGTTGGCCGAGGAAGATCGGCCGCGCGAGAAAATGCGGCTCAAGGGGGCCGCTGCACTGAGTGACGCCGAGCTGATCGCGATCTTGATCGGATCCGGTAGCAGCAGCGAAACGGCCGTGCAGCTCTCGCAGCGTATCCTCGGCACGGTCGATAACAGTCTCGGGCGGCTCGCCCGCCTGACCGTCGACGAGCTGATGGCTTTTCGTGGCATTGGCGAGGCGAAGGCTATCACGATTGTCGCCGCGATGGAGCTGGGGCGGCGCAAGGGGCTCACCAACGACGACGCGGACCGCGACACGATCCGCAGCAGCGCCGAAGCCTTTCGCCTCTTCCATCCGCACCTCTGCGACTTGCCGCACGAGGAACTCTGGGCGGCTTTCACCAATCGCAGCGCCAAGGTCATCGCCCGGGCGATGATCAGTCGCGGCGGCACGGATCATACCTCCGCCGACGTGCTGATCGTCCTCAAAGCAGCGATCAACAACCTCTGCTCGGGCATTGTGCTTTGCCACAACCATCCCTCAGGCGATCCCCGCCCCAGTAGGCAGGACGACGCCCTGACCGATCGCATTGCCCGCGCCGCTGCGCTCCTTGGCATCCAGCTGATTGATCATATCATCCTCTGCGACAAGCGATATTATAGCTACGCCGACGAAGGTCGCCTGCCGCGCACCTAACCATCGTTCACGCTCCGAAGCGTACCTCTTTCGGTCAAGGTGCCGCGGACTCAATCCTCAACCCGCCCGGCCTTGAGGCCAAACGAAAGTTGCCCCCGAGGACGTGCCCATTTTTGCAGTCCGCAGGTCTGCATGATCGTTTTTTTAGCCCTCTTTCGGCCAAGGTGCCGCGAGTGCAGTCCGCAACCCGCCCGGCCTTGAGGCCAAACGACCGTCGCCCCCAAGGGTGCGCCAAATCCCGCAGCCCGCAGGGTTGCATGAATGTTTTTTAGAGCCCTTTGGGCCAAGGGTACCGCGGATGCAGTCCGCAACTTGCCCAGTCTTGGGGCCAAACGACAGTCGCCCCCAAGGGTGTGCCAAATCCCGCAGCCCGCAAGGTTGCATGAATGTTTTTCAGCCCCCTTTGGGCCAAGGTGCCGCGAGCGTAGCCCGCAACCCGCCCGGCCTTGAGGCCAAACAAAAGTCGCTCCCAAGGGCGTGCCAAATCCCGCAGCCCGCAGGGTTGCATGAATGTTTTTTTAGACCCTTTGGGCCAAGGTGCCGCGGGCGCAGCCCGCAACTTGCCCGGCCTTGAGGCCAAACGACCGTCGCTCCCAAGGGCACGCCAAATCTCGCAGCCCACAGGGTTGCATGAATGTTTTTTAGACCCCTTTCGGCCAAGGGTACCGCGGGCCCAATCCGCGACCCGAACGGCCTTAAGGCCAAACGACCGTCGCCCCCGAGGACGTGCCCATTTTTGCGGTCCGCAAGGCTGCACGAATGTTTTTTAGCGCCCTTTCGGCCAAGGTTTTGCGGGCGCAGCCCGCAACCCGACCGGCCTTGAGGCCAAACGAAAGTAGCTCCCAAGGGCGTGCCAAATCCCGCAGCCCGCAAGGCTGCATGAATGTTTTTTAGAGCCCTTTCGGCCAAGGGTACCGCGGGCCCAATCCGCGACCCGAACGGCCTTGAGGCCAAACGACCGTCGCCCCCGAGGGCGCGCCAAATCCCGCAGCCCGCAAGGTTGCATAACTACTTTTTAACTCCATTATGGATAACGAATTCCTGAGAATAGAAGAAGAGATCGTGAAGGTCCTTCGCACCGTTTTTGACCCCGAGATACCCGTCAATATTTACGATCTGGGACTAGTCTACCGCGTCGAAGTCGACGACGATAAGGATGTGACGATCGACATGACCTTCACCGCGCCCAGTTGCCCAGCCGCCGACTTTATCCTGGACGATGTGCAGCAAAAAGTGGAGGGCATCGCTGGCGTGCATGGCGTGACGATCAATCTTGTCTTTGAGCCCGAGTGGAACAAGGACATGATGACCGACGAGGCTAAGCTCGAGCTGGGCCTGTTCTAATCCCGCCCCTCCGCCGACCTTCCCTCTGTGAAGAAGATCTACTTTGCCTCCGACGCCCACCTCGGCAACCGTTACGCGGCCGATCCCATGGCCGACGAGAAGCGGCTCGTCCGCTGGATGGACCGCATTGCCCCGGATGCCGCGGCCATCTACTTTCTGGGTGACATGTTCGACTATTGGTACGAGTACCGCTACGTCGTGCCCCGCGGCCACGTGCGTTTCTTGGGCAAACTGGCCGAGCTGCACGACGCCGGCGTGGAAATCCACCTCTTCATCGGCAACCATGACATTTGGATGTTCGATTACCTACCCGCCGAAGTGGGCGCTGTCATCCATCGTGGCCCGCTGACTGTGGAGCTGCTCGGCTGTCGATTTTTCCTCGCTCACGGCGATGAAGTGGGCTACCAGCCCCGAAAATACCGCTTCATTCAGCGCATCTTTCGCAATCGACTCTGTCAAGTGCTCTATGCCTCGATCCACCCTCGGTGGACGTTCGGTTTTGCCCGGGGATGGTCGCTCAGCAGCCGTCGCAAAGGCCTCGCCGAGACACGTCGCGCAGCCGCACAGGAACGCAACACACGCTCGCTCGACGCCTTTGCCCGCACTTATTTGCAATCCCATCCCGAGACGGATTTTTTCCTCTTCGGCCATCTCCACCTCATGCTTGACCGCCAGCTCACGCCCCACACTCGCATGATTGTCCTCGGCGACTGGATGCAGTATTTCTCTTACGCCGTCTGGGACGGCCTCGAGCTCCGTCTGCTTCAAGACGAAGGCTGACCGCGCTCCCGATCACTTTTTCCTTGGTGAGAAGTGATCTTTCGGGACATTTACCCTGTTTTTCGCCCTGTCGGGATTATCGATCGAAAAACTGGATTGATTTTCCGCTGTGAGGGGAGGTCGGATAGCGATCCTTGCTCGGTTTTGCACCCCGACGGAGGGTGTCAATGGGATCAAGGGCGTGTTTTTCGAAGGGTAACTTTTTGCAATGGAAACGGAGGTGTCTTATGGCCCCCGTTTTTAGATCCGTACGCATGTCTTTACTTTGCGCCCATATTTACAGCAGACAGATTTTCAAATAGCAATAATGATAAAAGTCACATTCCCGGATCACTCCGTAAAAGAATTTGCAGAGGGAACGACCTCCATGCAGATAGCCGAAAGCATCAGCCCCAGACTGGCCAAAGAGGTGCTCGCGGCCAAAGTCAACGGCACCGTTTGGGACCTCACACGACCTCTCAACGAAGACGCCCAAGTTGAACTCCTCAAATGGGAGGACGAAGGCGGTAAACACACTTATTGGCACTCCAGCGCACACCTTATGGCCGAAGCCCTCCAGCAACTCTATCCCGACGTTAAGTTCGGTATCGGCCCCGCCATAGAAAACGGCTTCTACTACGATGTCGATCTGGGCGACCGCACCATCACAGACGAAGACTTCTCACGCATCGAAGCTCGCATGCAGGAATTGGCTGCACGCGCCGAACCGATTGTCCGCCGGAGCATCTCCAAGGCTGACGCCATGAAGATGTTTGGCGACCGTGGCGAGGTGTACAAGACGGAACTAATCAGCGAACTCGAAGACGGTAAGATTTCCACCTATACGCAAGGCTCTTTCACCGACCTCTGCCGTGGTCCGCACGTTCCGGATACATCGTACATCAAAGCGGTCAAAATCACCAGCGTGGCCGGAGCCTATTGGCGCGGTGACGAGAAACGCAAGCAACTCGTGCGTCTCTACGGCATTACTTTCCCGAAAAAGAAGATGCTCGACGACTACCTTACCATGCTCGAGGAGGCGAAGAAGCGAGACCATCGTAAGGTAGGCCGCGAACTAGAGCTGTTCACCTTCTCACCTGCCGTAGGTGCCGGTCTGCCTCTGTGGCTCCCTCGTGGCACACAGCTCCGACTCAAACTGGAGGAGTTTCTCAAGCAGATCCAGAAGAAGTATGGTTACAAGCAGGTTATGACACCGCATATCGGCAGCAAACACCTCTACGTCACCTCCGGCCACTATGCCAAATACGGCAAGGACTCTTTCCAGCCTATCCACACGCCGCAGGAGGGTGAAGAGTTCCTTCTCAAGCCCATGAATTGCCCGCACCACTGCGAGATATACAAATCTTTCCCACGTTCCTACCGTGATCTGCCTTTGCGCCTGGCTGAGTTCGGCACGGTTTACCGTTACGAACAGAGCGGCGAATTGCACGGCCTGACGCGCGTCCGCGGCTTCACGCAAGATGACGCCCATATCTTCTGCCGCCCCGATCAGCTCAAGGACGAGTTCCTCAAGGTGATGGACATCATCTTTATCATCTTCAAGGCACTTGATTTCGAGAGTTTCGAGGCGCAGATCTCCCTCCGCGACCCCAACAACAAAGAGAAATACATCGGCTCCGATGAGAACTGGGAAAAAGCTGAACGTGCCATCATCGAAGCCTGCGAAGAGAAAGGTCTTCCAGCCAAAGTAGAGCTTGGCGAGGCCGCTTTCTACGGTCCCAAACTCGATTTCATGGTCAAGGATGCTATTGGACGCCGTTGGCAACTGGGTACTATCCAAGTCGACTATAATCTGCCCGAACGATTCGAGTTGGAGTACACAGGCGAGGATAACCAGAAGCATCGCCCAGTGATGATCCACCGTGCGCCCTTCGGCTCCATCGAACGCTTTGTTGCCGTATTGATCGAGCATACCGGCGGAAAGTTTCCCCTCTGGCTTACTCCTGACCAAGTTGTCGTACTTCCCGTAGGCGAGCGCTACAATGACTATGCTCATCGCGTGGCCAAAGAGCTGGAGCAGCATGACATCCGTGTCCTCGTAGACGACCGTAACGAGAAAATCGGACGTAAGATTCGTGACAACGAGCTCAAACGTATCCCCTACATGCTTGTCGTCGGAGAGAAGGAGCAGGAAAGCAATTCCGTATCTGTCAGGAAACAAGGTGAGGGCGATAAAGGAGTAATGGAAATTTCTACATTTGCCGCGCTTTTAACAGACGAGGTCAACGACATGATGCATCGCTGGGAAAAAGAACAGATAAATTGATTTCACCGTACAATTAAAAAGGAGGATATATTACTCATTTGGATACGAGAGGTAAGATGAGAAACGACAAACTGAAGGACCAATACCGGATCAACGACCGGATTCGCGTACCTGAAGTTCGTTTGGTCGGCGAGAATGTGACTAACGGAGTCTATCCGATAGAAAAAGCATTACAGATAGCAGAGAGCCACGAGATGGATCTGGTGGAGATCTCTCCCAACGCCGATCCCCCGGTGTGTAGAATCACCGACTATCAGAAGTTTCTTTATCAGCAGAAAAAGCGGCAGAAAGAGCAAAAAGCTAAGTCGGTCAGAGTCGTCGTGAAGGAGATCCGCTTCGGACCGCAGACTGACGATCACGATTATAACTTCAAGCTCCGCCACGCCAAAGAGTTTTTGGACGAGGGTGCCAAGGTCAAGGCCTACGTGTTTTTCAAAGGCCGCTCGATCCTGTTTAAGGAGCAGGGAGAGGTGCTGCTGCTGCGATTTGCTAACGATCTGGAAGAGTATGCCAAGCTGGATCAGATGCCCGTCTTAGAAGGTAAGCGCATGACCATCATGCTTTCGCCTAAGAAGAGCGTATCGAGCAAGGCCGCTGCCGCTAAACAGCAGGCCGCTGCGGTGCCGAAAGCCGCCAAGAACGCCGATGACACCCAGTCCACCGAATCCGCTGACTCCGACGAGGAAGAATGATATATACATCGATATACAGTATTAATTAAGAGTAGATTATGCCAAAGTTGAAGACTAATTCCGGTGCCAAAAAGAGGTTCGCCCTTACCGGAACAGGGAAGATCAAAAGAAAACATGCCTTCAAAAGTCACATCCTGACTAAGAAGACGAAAAAGCAAAAGCGCAACCTGACCGCCACCGGTCTCGTGGATCGCGCCAATGTTCGTAGCGTGAAGGAAATGCTTTGCATGAAGTAAGTTGATCCGCAAAACAGAGAGGACAGAATATCATTTTACTAACCGAATGAATCAGCGCCAAAGATCATCGCTTGCAGAAGGGATGACGCTGACATTCAAAAACAAGAACTTATGCCAAGATCAGTAAATCATGTTGCTTCGAGAGCAAAAAGAAAACGGATTCTGAAACTTACGCGCGGCTACTATGGCGCCCGTAAGAACGTGTGGACGGTAGCTAAAAACACGTGGGAGAAAGGTCTGACCTACGCCTTCCGCGATCGTCGAAACAAGAAGCGCAACTTCCGCGCCCTGTGGATTCAGCGTATCAACGCTGCGGCACGCCTCGAGGGGCTGTCGTACTCCCGACTGATGGGTGGGTTGCGTGAGGCCGGTATCGAAATCAACCGCAAAGTGTTGGCCGACCTTGCCGTCAATCACCCCGAGGCGTTCAAGGCCGTTATTGCCAAGATCGCGAAGTGACGATGAAAAGATAATGTGAGAAAATAGATCGTTGAAGGAGCTCGGCCCGATGAAGGTCGGGCTCTTTCTGTTTATTGTCGCCACTCTGCGCACCCCATCCAAGCCCTTAACCGCCTGCCCTATGGACATCCTTATCGTTGCCATTGTGACGTTCGCTATCAACCTGTTACTGGGACGGTGGCGCGTACGCTATCGGAAATTCAGCCCCATGTGGTGGGTGCTGATACATGCCTCGATCCCCATCGTTATCCCACTGCGTATAGGACTCGGCGTACCGTTATGGACGATACCCGTTTTTATTACCCTGGGTGTGGCGGGTCAAGCGTTAGGAGCGAGGCTCAGATGGTGATCCTCGGCGGGGCACGCTTTACATTTCACAACACGATCGGGAGGACGCCCAAATCCTCTCTTCCCCCAATCACCCGGGAGCACAACTCCCATAAATTCCCGTTATGAAAAAGACATTTTTACTGATGATCGTCGCTTCCGCGTGTGTAGCGACGGAAATGGCCTGCATGTCGCGCGAGGCGAAAGATCCTGTGGTGCAGGCTGATGCGAAACGTGGCGAGACACAGATTGACACAGCGCCGTCGATCGCCACACCTGCCCCCGAACCCGTTCGCCCGAAGGTAACGACCGAAACAACCTGGTCCGAAATCGTTGCCATACCCCAGTTCAAGGGCTTCGGCCAGTACATTTTGGCTCGCGAGCGCATCGGATACAAGCCCCACATGAAGTTAGCCGATGTGGCCAAGACATTGCCCTTCCACCGTAACGTTGACGCCAATCAGGCTGCCGATTGCATTAACAAAATGATCGAGCGCGTCGATGCCGGTCGGATGAGCTACCACAGCATTGGGCAGGACGTCGGTCTTTTCTTCTTCCGCGGTCGGCCCGGCGCCCCGTTTGCCATTATCAGTGCCGGCGGCGGGTTTTACTACGTCGGATCCATCCATGAGGGCTTCCCGTTGGCGATGGCACTCAGCGACTTAGGCTATAACGCCTTCGTTCTTCAGTATCGCACCGGCGGGTTTCAGATCGCTTGCAAAGATTTGGCCCGCGGCATCGATTACGTTTTCAAGCACGCCGACGAATGGAAGGTCGGTACCGCCGACTATTCCCTTTGGGGCGCCTCGGCGGGGGCTGAAATGGCCGCTGCGCTCGGTTCGCACGGCACACGGCACTATGTCCCGAGCATTGTTCGGCCTCGCCCGGCCGCGGTCATCCTCTGCTATACCGAGCACGCCGATTACACCCGTCACGACCCACCCACTTACGCCGTTGTTGGCGCTGACGATCGTGTCACGAAGGCTTCCGCCATGCGTCGCCGCGTAGCTAACCTCAAGGCTGCCGGCATCGACGCCGAGGTGCACGTTTACCCGAACCTTGTTCACGGTTTCGGTATGGGCATTGGCACTACCGCCGAGGGATGGCAGATAGGAGCTGTCAAGTTTTGGGAGAAATACATCAAAAAGGACCGCGCAAAGTGACAAAATGACATTCTTTGACCGCCAGATAAACCTTTTCGTAGCCTTATTGCCGTACGCAGGCGTAAAATGAAGCGCAAAGGAGGCGAGTCGGCTGACGCGACTCTATCCCATAACGAAAGACCGGAAGGCTTTGCGCTTTCCGGTCTTTTTTTGATCTAAAATATCGGCGTTTCTTATCTTCATCGAGAAGATTTATACCCTAAATCCATCGAAAAATCACTTCCACAAGTAGATTTTGATCATCAGTCTGTCATAAATTCAATTCCGAGAAAAGAAGAGTATCTAGAATCTACCAAGAATCTGCTTCCATGAAAAGAAAATGATGAAGCACCTATCGAGGATTTGCTTCACTGACACTTTTTCTACTTCAAATTAGATCAAGATAATCTTCACAGACCCACTTCGCACTCAAAACCTATCAAATATTTGCTTCTCTGATATCCTCCATATCTAAAACTTGTCGAGGATTTGCTTCATTGACACTCTTGGACAGGAATCCTCGCCGGATTTTTTGTATCTTTTGGCTCTCGGATAGTGATCCTCGATAGGTTTTTCGCATCTTTTGTCTCTCGGATGGGAATCCCCGGCAGGTCTTTCATACCTTTTGGCTCTCGGATAAGAATTCTCGCCGGGTTTTTCGTGTCTTTTTGCTCTTGGATGGGAATCCCCGGCAGGTCTTTCATGTCTTTTAGCTCTTGGATAGGAATCCTCGATGGGTTTTTCGTGTCTTTTGGCTCTTGGATGTGAATCCTCACCGGGTTTTTACTTTTAAGAGCGCGCTCTAAGTCTGATCTATATAAAAATGGGCTGATCTTTTATCGTGGTAACGCTACTTTATATGAGTTTGGCTATGTGATTGCTTCTCGGAACAGTTCTTCTTTTCTTTCCTTGATGAAAGAAAAGAATCAAAAGAAAATCAAGGCGATGATCGCCATCTATTTTTACCTTGTACATGTAGTTAATGGGCGATGTTTGGTACGATTGGGGGAGGGGAAGGCCATCTTCGCCGGGGAGATGCTTCTCTGTACTTTATATATGAGGAAAAAGCGCCTCCATTTTTTTTCGATTGTGCTTGGTGTTTGTTTCAAAAACATGTTCTAACTTTGGGGCCATGAAACGAAGGGAATCGTTGCCGATATGAGGCTTATAAGTCATAATGGGTAGCAGATTCTCTTCCAAATGTAAATAGTAATACTAAATATAAACAGGAAAAAGATGGCAAGAACGATTGAAGTTAAGAGAGTGGGCATGAAAAAGTACGACAACTCTCTTCATGTACGTTATCACAGCGAGATCTATGGCATTGTAAAACAGTATGATCTGACCAAGATTGGCCTTACGACCGCTTTGATGGATGAATGGAATGGCGACATCAATTTAGAGGGCGATATTAACAAAGAGGCAGGCATGAATGTGAACACAGAGCGCATGCTTAAGAAAGACGAAGAGCGCGGCAAGCTGATCACGTTCATTTTTAATGCTATTCGGAACGCGCGGCAGTCTCCCGACGACAACGAATCCGATGCGGCTATGACGCTGTACACCGTGATTCGCTCTTACGACGGTCTGCAACAGGAAGCGCACGAGCGCAAGTCTGCCGATATCTTTGGCTTAGTGACCGACTTACGGAAAACTGAAAATGCTTCATTTGTTACAGCCCTTCATTTGACAAACGCCGTGAATAAATTGGAGACGGTGAACAAAGCGTACGACGAATTTGTCGCAAAACGGGCAAAAGATCGTACAGCGGCCGCCGAACTGCCTCCGGCTCGGGTAGTCCGCCCGAAGACGGACGAGGTTTTTGACCACATTGTCTTTGCGATACAGAGCGCTTACACCTTTGGCACCGCACCTGTAGAAAAGGAGCTGATTACGAAGATGGTAGCCGAGATGAATCAGCGTACCCGAGAGATCGAGGAGGCTTATCACCGCAGTTTGGCGGAGAAAAAGGCCAATCGGAAGAAAGATCCCAGTCAGCCGAAGGATCCTAAACCGAAAAAGCCCAAGAAAAAGGACAATGATCCGGATATCCATCTGCCTGAGAAAGAGGAACCTAAGAAGCCTGAGGATGGCAAGGACAAAAAGCCTGAAGGAGGCGGCGGGTCTGCTGGTGGCGGAACGGAAGGCGGCGGCGGAGGCGGCCCCGAAATTCATCTCCCGAAAGAATAGATGCATAGACTGGGCAGGTCGGAGAATCGTTTGTAATACCCTAACTGCCTTTTGATGAGATAGATAATGACTGGGCGCACGGTGAAGGGAAACCTTGCTTCGTGCGCCTTTCATTTTGTCTATCTGTAGCAAAATTCAGGCGTTGTTTTTATTCGTAAAGTGTTTGTATAGAGGATCTTTAGCGAGTGCGTCCTTCGTCTATACTTTTTCATAGACGTTCCTCTTGAATTTCTTCTTCCTTTTTTATCCTTGATGATAGAAAAGGGCGGGAAGTAGATTAAGAGATCAAGAGTGTTAGCCAAAATGGCCGGACATCCAGTAAAAAAGGAGTAAAATAACGCCAAAATGTCAGGGATTTTGGATGGATAGGCTTGATGTCAGGCAAACTACCCCGCCTCAGAAGAGGTCTTTTTTCTTCTTGATGAGAGAAAGGAAGGGATAGAGGATCAGGGCATTATGAGTGTCGCTATCTTTGCCGGGTAAATTCTGAGTTGGTGTCCTGTTTATCAGATATTTAGTGAGTACTTTCTTCGGAGATACTCTTTTTAGGGTAAACGAGGCAAAACATCGATTAGATTTTCATCCTGTCATGTATAACTGATTATTAATCAACCGCTAATAGCTTCATCTTTTCCCATTCCTGACAATATGTCCAAACTGATAATCACCCTGATCATGATTACGAGCTTTACCGCGGTAGTCGGCCAGCGGATCAAGGTCGCATGCGTGGGCAACAGCGTAACCTATGGCTATGGTTTGCCGAATCCTGCCACCGACGCTTATCCCGCGCAGCTGCAAAAGCTGCTTGGCGATGCGTTCGACGTGCGCAACTTCGGCCGCAATGGCGCCACCCTCATGCATGGCAGTGGCACGACCTACCGTCTTCAGAACGAGTGTAAACGCGCCCTTGCTTTTGCCCCTGATTACGTCGTTATTGACCTCGGACTGAACGATGTAGATCCGATGAATTGGACACCTAACGACACGGCCTTTACTCGCGACTACCGTGAGCTGATCGACGCCTTCCGTCGGGTTAACCCCCGGTGTCGCATTTGGATTTGCCACATGACGCCGATCGCGTATGACTATCCGAACTATTTCCACGGCCTTCGCGAGCGCTACGCCATGATTCGACAGAAAATTGCGGATGTGGCCCGCGAAACAGGCGCCTCACTGATCGACCTTCGCGAGCCGTTCCGCCATCGCCTTGACCTACTTTTTGACGGCCTCCATCCGAACGCCGAGGGCGCGCGCTTGTTGGCCGCGACCATTGGCGAGGCCCTGACCGGGAGGCACGGCGGGCTGCGCATGCCTGCCATATATACCGATCACATGGTGCTCCAGCGCGGCCGGCCGATCAAGATTGAGGGCACGGCCGATGCCGGTGAGACCGTCACCGTGCGCATAGCCGATCGCACACACTCGGCGCAGGCCGCAGCCGACGGGCGCTGGCTCGTCACGCTCGACGCCATGCCTGCTGCCACCGGTCTCACGCTTGAAGTGTCCACCCCGAAGCGCAAACTCCACTTTGATGACGTAGCCGTGGGCGACGTTTGGCTCTGCTCCGGGCAGTCGAACATGGCTTACCCCACGGACAGCGTCGTGCCGGCCGAGCGTGCCGTATTGCGCGCCTTTGCGAAGACCCTTCCCGCCGTGCGTCTCTTCCTCATGCAGCCCTCGCGGATCCCCTTCGCCGAGGAATGGGAGGCGCCGATGCTCGACAGCCTCAACCGCTTGGAATATTTCCTGCCCGCGCGCTGGGAGCAGTGCGACGAGTCCACGGTCGGCCATTTTTCAGCCATAGCGATGGCCTTTGCTAAGCGGATTCAGGAGACGGAGAACGTTCCTATTGGACTCATCCTCAATGCTGTTGATGGATCACCGCTTGAGGCTTGGATCGATCGCGAGACCTTAGAAGCCGACGGCCCGGAGATGCTCAGCGACTTCGCGTCGAACGTGCTCATTCATCCTTGGGTGCGCAGCCGCACCGCGTTCAACCTACGGCGTGCGACATCGAATCGACAACGCCACCCGTACGCGCCCACGTACCTCTTTGAGACCGGCGTTTGGCCCCTTGCGCAGCTTCCCGTCCGCGGCGTGTTGTGGTATCAAGGCGAGTCGAACGCGCACGATGCGGCGGGTTACGCGCGCTTCTTCCCGTTACTCGTCAGCAGTTGGCGGCGTTACTTCAGCGACGCCACATTACCGTTCTATTTTGTCCAAATTTCCACCACCGACAAGCCCGATTGGGGTCGTTTTCGCGACATGCAGCGCCGACTGCCTGAGCGCGTCCCTGCCTGTTACATGGCCATCAGCAGCGACCGTGGCGATTCGATCGACATCCATTTCCCGCATAAGATCGACGTCGGGGAACGGCTGGCGCGACAGGCCCTTTATCACAGCTACGGCCACACGGATGTGATCGCCGACGGCCCGATCGTCGAACGCGCCGTGCAACACGATGGCCGAGTGACGATTTACTTCCGATCGGCCGCGGGCCTCATCACGTCTGACCGTCAGCCAGTTCGCACGGTCGAGTTGGCCGATGCCGAAGGCCCGTTTTACCCCGCTACGGCCGAGATTATCGGGGACAGGCTGAGCGCTTACTCGCCACACGTCCCCCATCCGCATCGCGTGCGTTACGGTTGGGCGTCATTCAATCGGGCCAACCTGACGAACGGCGCAGGGCTGCCCGCTTCGACCTTTTCCGTCGATGTCGAACAGGAGGGCAAGCCATGAAGAAAGCGCAAAAAGGTGCGGTGCCGCGGTCGGAACGCAAGCCGCGCATGCATCGCGTATCATTTTTGATGAACGAAGAAGAATATCGGGCTGTCACGCATCATTTAGCGAGATACAAGATTAAAAACCGTTCGAATTGGCTTCGCATGACGATTCTCACCCACGTTTTTCGCGTTATGGGCGAGGATCATCCGACACTCTTCAACGAAAACGAAATGCGCCGATGACTGTACAGCCTTTTAATGACGAATACTTCATGCGCCGTGCCCTCGACGAGGCGCGTCAGGCCGCCGCAGAGGGTGAAGTGCCCGTCGGTGCGGTCGTCGTTTGCGGCGATCGCGTCATCGCCCGTGCCCACAACCAAACGGAGCGCCTCAACGACCCGACTGCGCATGCCGAGATGCTGGCGATCACCGCCGCCACCGGGGCTATGGGTGCGAAATATTTGCCCGAATGTCGTCTCTACGTTACCGTCGAGCCCTGCGTCATGTGTGCTGGCGCCATCGGTTGGGCACAATTAGGCGCCGTCGTCTACGGTGCGCCAGACGTCAAACGCGGCTTCACCGTTTATGCTCCGCAGGCGTTCCATCCGCGGACGGAGGTGCGTGGCGGCGTGATGGAGGCGGAATGCGCTGCCGAGATGACAGCTTTCTTCCGTGCTAAGCGGTGAGGTGTTATGGTGCGCTTGCGGGGGTGTACTGATGTGGCCGCCCAGAGCAAAGAAAAAGAGGGTAGGACGTCGTGGTCTTACCCTCTTCTCATTGTGTGTTACCGGACCCGCTGTTCGGCTGGGATCCGCACTGAATGCGGCATACGTTTGGCGTATCCTATGCGCAGCAAGATCGTCGGATACTCACCCGGGAGACCGAGCGTGTCGGCCAACTCATGGGTGAGTTCCGGAAGCTCGTTCGGCGGGTTGAGGTACGCATGGACGAGGCCCATCGCCGTCGACGTGAGCAAGAGGCGCTCCAACGTCCGACCCAGCGCTACCCATTGCTCCACGGTATTGCTGCGGGTGGTGAGCAGGATCAAGTGGGAGGCCGAGGCGATCTTTTTGCGGTCGGCGCGGTTCTGCGATCGCTCGTTGAGTGCACCGGCGATCACGTTTTCGGAGATGAAGCGCGGCAGATTAGGGGCGCCGAAGACGTCGTAACTCAGTCCGTCGTGCTGAGCGTCGCGGTGCTTTTTGTTGTAACGCATCCAGCTGCGGAGTTCGGCTTTGAATGCGTCGTCCTGCATTTGCAGGCTGTTGCCGCGGTAGATCAGTTCGGCGATAGCGTTAAAAGCAGGCGTGCCACGCTCGTAGAAATGGATGTGGACCGAGGGCGCGACTTCGACGGCCCGCAGTTGGTCGATGTTTGCCGCGGGGATCGTGCGCCCATCGTACACCCGACGATTAGTCTGCCGGAGGGCGATTTGCGCGAAGAGCGGCGACGGCGTTACGTCGGACTGGCGATCAAGCCGGATGCAGATCGTGCCGTCCTCTGCAACGGTCACCGTCGTGCGGTAGCCCTTATGCGAGGCGGCTATGCAGAGGTTTTCCGCCGCGCAACCGAGGCTGACGAAAAGCTCCCGATTATCCGGATCGACTACGGGCAGTGCCCGACTGTAGTCGGGGCAGATGTCGATCTCCGTCTTGCTGATTTGGAATATCCACGGCTGCGTGTTATGTCCCGACGGGGCTTTGACGGCCTGCTCGATCAGGAACAGGAGGTCAGGGTTTTGTGCTAATAAGTCATTCATTGCAGTATAAAGTCAATAGGTGAAATCAAGCAAGCCTTCTCACTTTCCTTTTTTCACTCCCTTGAGGTAGTGATCCAGCGCCTCGACGTATTGGCGGAAAGCCTCCGTGCCCTCTGGCGTGATGCGGCAGGTGGTGCGGGGAATCTTGCCATTAAAACCTTTCTCTATTGTGATGTAACCCGCCTGCGAGAGCTTGTCTAACTGCACACTCAGGTTGCCGGCCGTCGCGCCCGTCTCCTTGCGCAGGTAGGTGAAGTCGGCACTTTCTACGCCGATCAGGATGGACATCACGCCCAGCCGAAGTTCGCTGTGGAGCAGCGGATTCAGTCCTGGGAGCATGCCTTCTTCGCGCGACGGTTCAAGATGTGTCCGGGGATGATCTCCATCGCCACGAAAGCCAAGGCGAAGGTCAGCAGGTGCAAGTCTATGTCCGTGAGATGGAGGAGCGCGAAGCTGAGCAACAGCGCGACGATGCCGCCGATGGTGAGCGGCCGGAAGCGCGTGACTAACCCGGTGATGACGTTGCCCTGACCCATCATCAGCGTGATGAGGAACAGGATCGTGGCCTGTATCGCACCGAGGAACGACAGGCAGGAGACGATGAAGCCGCTCCAGCCCATGACAATCCAGATATACGACACCACTTTGTCGACATACGTGCGTACCTCCGGCGGCCGGCGTTTCTGAAATAGCTGCCACGGCAGCCCGATAGCGGGGATCAGAAACCACAGGTACTGCATCCGAGGGTCGTTCGTGAACTTCACGCCGGCCCAGACCGCCAGTGTAGCCAGTATCGTGGCGTAGCCCCAAACGAGTATCGGTGTGCCTGCGCCACGCTCCATCTTGCGTTGCGTGTTGCGGATCATCTGCGCGATCAGCGCCATACTTTCTTCTTCATTCGGCGGGACGTCCCGCAGGATCTTCTTCTCTTCTTTCATTGTCTTGATTCGTTATTTCGATTAAACCGTCTGATGTGCCCGACAAAGATGATGGCGATCATCGCCTTGATCTTCTTTTGTTTCTTTTCTTCCATCAAGGGAAGAAAAGAAAGTTCTCTTCCCCATTTCTTGTCTTGATACAAGAAAAGGAAGCAAAAGAAAGTCAAGGCGCCAAGGGGCGCCAGCCATCCTTGCCTGTTACAGGCATGTATTCCCGATCATTTTCTCCCTTTCATTTCTCGTTCTTCACCCGATCCATCCGCCGCGTGTCATCAGCCGAGGCGCGCTCCACGGTGCGCGACTTGACGGACTTGCCCGAACGCAGCGTGTAATGCAACCCGACTGTGAGGCGTCGCCCGGCTGATCCGCCGGAGACGGACGTGCGCTCGTCGAAGCGGTCGGTGTGCGAGAAGTACGTCACGCCGCGGTCGAAGATGTTGCTCACGCCGAAGGTGACGGTCAGCCGACGGTCGGCGAACTGCTTCTTGAGCGCGACGTCGAACGTGTGGCGCGGCTCGATGCCGGAGTTGGCCGAATAGAGCCGACTCGACGCGTTGTAGGTCAGCTCCGCGTACGCATTGCGGGGAAGGGTGACGCCGAGCGTGAGGCGAGCAAAACCGATCCAGTGCGTCGCCCACGGATCGGAGGAGGTTCTGCGCAGATCTTGCCGCACGCCGACGAGGTTGGCGTTTAGTTCCCACCCGCGCATGGGTCGGAGGGGCGCGCTCAGGGCGACGAACCAATGGTTCTCGCGGTCGTGATTCTCGGGCCGCACGATGCGCACCTCGGGCGCCGAAGCGTCGGTGTGCGCCTCCTCGCGGACAAGGTCGCGGTGGAGGTTGCCGCCGACGGTCAGCGTGTAGCGGTAGTGCCAGACGGCCGTCAGGCTGAGGCGCCGGATGTAGGTCGGGCGGAGCGCCGGGTTGCCCTCGATGTAGGCGAAGTCCGACGAGCGGACGCGCCGCGGATTGAGGTAGCGGAAGTTGGGCCGCTCCACGTTGCGGGCGTACTGCGCGACGAGCATGAAGAGGCGCATCGGGTCGAAGGCGTACGTCGCGGTGGCATTCTCGAAAAGGTCGGCATAGGCGCGGCGCACACCCTCGCGACCGGCTGTGTGTGTCCACTCCGCGCGCAGTCCGGCGGTAAGGCTGAGGCGACCAAGCTCGAGGGCGAGCGAGGCGTAGCCGGCCGCGATCTGCTCGGTGTAATCGTTGAGAAAACCCGGATCGGAGGTTGTGCCCTCGCGCCGGACAGAGTCGCGCATGCGGTTGCGGGTGTACTTCGCACCGGCGGAGAGCCGCATGCCCGACCGAAGGACGCGCACGGCGGAGGCGTCGATGGCCAGCACACGGTAGCGCGAGGCCGTGATGTCGCGATTCGTCCAGCCCGCCGTTGAACGTTCGTCCGTCTCGCCGCCGAGGCTGCGGTCGGTGTAGTCGGCCACGAGCTTGAGTCGCGACCCGATCGTGTCCGTGCGGTGTGTCACGTTCAGGGCCGCCGCGGCTGTGCGATCCGTCTCCTCGCGGTCGTAGTGACCCGTGATAGACTGCAGCCGTCCGTGTTGACTGATCCGGGTCTCCACCTCCGACGGCTCCGTTTCCCGTCCGCGCGACAGCTCCGCCTCGGCGCCGACGGACGTGCGCGGGTTGGCGTCGAAGATTGCCCCCACGCGCCCCGTGACGCTGCGTCGCCGGCCGTCCGTCACCGACTGGGACGCGAACGAGCCGGCTGCGTCGTTCACATAGAAACGCTCGGCCGATAGCTGCCCTATACCTTTATATAGATGGTCGCCCGCGGCGGAGGCGTGCCACGTCCAGTGGCCGGCGTGCGCCCGGACGGAAGCCGAGGGCCGGACGCCGCCGTACTGCCGGCCGAAGTCGGCCTCGGCTGACACATTGGCATCCACGCCCCGCTCACGCCGACGACGCAGCACGATCCGCACGACGCCGCCCCGCACATCCGCGCCATACGACGCATCGGCCTGAGGCAAGACCTCCACACGCGCCACATCGGCCGCCCGCAGCGTACGCAGGTAAGCCGTCAGCGCACGCCCCGAGAGTCGCAGCTCGCGGTCGTCCACATAGACCCGCGCGCCGGCCGCGCCATTGACTGACACGCCGTCGTCCGTCACCCAGACGCCCGGCGCCGTGCGGAGTAGCTCCGCGCCATCGCGGCCAGCCATCGCCGGCGCATCGCCCACGTGCACCACGAAGCGATCCGCCTCACGCACGATCCGCTCGGCCTGCACCGTCACCTCACCGAGGCCCACGGACACCTCAGCCATGACGAGTGACAATTCGTCACCCGAACGGCCGCGCACCGAGATCAGCGTGTCCAACGGTCGATAGGCCACATGCCGCACACGGAGCGTGTATGGCCCATCAGGAGCGGCCAATCGGAATCGCCCCGCTGTGTCCGTCACGTCGGCTGCCAGCTGTCGATCGCCGCGGAAGACGGCCACCGTGGCAGGCTCCACCGCCCGACCCTCGGCGTCCGTCACCCGGCCGCGGACCTCCTGCGCCCGCGCCTCATGGGCGAGCATCGCCGCCGCCAGCGCCACCATATATAAGGTATTGCGCATAGCCGTAGCCGCTATTTGCCCATCATCTCGGCTGGGTTCACGAGGTGCGCCTTCAGAAGAACGCCGTGGTCAGCCACCTTCACCTTCTGCTTCATGTAGCAGGGCTCAGTGGGTACGCCGTCCGCGTTGCGATCGAGCATCTTGTTGCCGTTCATGTCTTGAAAGACGTAGATGTCGCACATGCCCACGGGCACGTTCTCCAGCACGACCGCCTGCAGCTCGTCGGCCGTCGGATCCACCATGGCGTAGACCGTGCGCTTGCTGTCCTTCGGGTCGACGGCCGAGGCCATCAGCTTGCCGCCGTCAGCGCGTACGCCTGAAAGGAGCAGGTTCACGTTCACCTTGTCCGACATCGGCAGGGTCCGAATTTGCGCCACCATCGCGGCGCCCGTCATCATACATAACACGCCTGCCATGCAGGCCATTCTCAGTGTTTTCATTTTGTTGTTCTCCTATTTTAATGGGGTTCAAATCGTCATTGAATGGGTTTGATCACGGGGGCAAATGTACGTCGGTTTATTTTATAAACTACTCTCTATGGCGAACTATTTTTTCTCACAGATCAGCAAGATGAAGCTGGTGCGTGAGCAAGAAGTAGCTGGCGTGCGAGCAAGAAGTAGCTGGCGTGCGAGCAAGATGCAGCTGGCGTGTGAGCAAGAGATAGCTGGCGCGTGAGCATGATGTAGCTGGTGCGTGAGCAAGATGTAACTGGCGTGCGAGCAAGATGAAGCTGGTGTGCGAGCAAGATGAAGCTGGCGTGCGAGCAAGAAGTAGCTGGCGTGTGAGCAAGAGATAGCTGGCGTGCGAGCAAGATGTAGCTGGCGTGCGAGCAAGAAGTAGCTGGCGTGCGAGCAAGAAGTAGCTGGCGTGTGAGCAAGAAGAAGCTGGCGCGTGAGCAAGAAGTAGCTGGCGCGTGAGCAAGAAGTAGCTGGCGCATGAGCAAGAAGTAGCTGGCGCATGAGCTTCTGATTGTTGAAGAAAAGAAAGAAGCGACTACTTTCACGGCGTTTTTCATATCTATAAAAACATGGCAAAAGCAAAGAATTTAGTGTCCGGCGAATTGACGGACGAGAACATTGGTAAAGTGAATACGCATCTCAGTGACATTGAGACGCTGATGCCTTTTTTGATTGCGCTTCCGGCGGATGAAAAGAGGAAGATGAACCCGATGGGGAAGCAGAGTATTGAGTTTGTGAATACGGCTTTGACCGGCGCAAAGCGCTTCTCTCAGTATCTGTTGCCGACCTTCAAAAAGGACGAGTTTGCAAAGGATGTGAAGCTGATTCATGATTTGCGGGACATCCGTGCGGGGGTCGTTTCGCTATTGGAGAAGATCGATGATACTATTTATGGTACAGCTGTCGACGCGATGCAGTCTGCCAATGAAGTGTACAGTTATTTGAAGACAGCATCCGAAAAGGACGCGGCGCTTAAGGAGTTTGTTGGAGAGATGAGCAAACGTTACGATCGTCCGAATAAGAAGTCGAAGGACAATCCGAAGCAGCCTGCTGAACCCAACAAGCCTGCTGAACCCAACAAGCCTGCTGACCCGAAGCAGCCCGCTGATCCCAAAGAGCCCGCCGAACCGAAGCAGCCGGACACGCCGAAAAAGCCGAAAGACAACGAGCCCGATATCCACCTGCCGGAGGGATAAGGAGGCCCGTTTAGTCGGGGCGGTCGCAGCCGCTTTGAAGTGCCAATGGCCACAACTGGAGATGATCCGGAGGGCCGTTGGCACTTTCTTTGTCCAACAACGCCCCGTTTCACACATCACCCATGCCTAACGATTACAACGTGAGCCGCACCCTCCGCCGCTGGTACGACACGCACCGCCGTGCGCTCCCCTGGCGCGACACCCGCGACCCCTACCGCATCTGGATCTCCGAGGTCATCCTCCAGCAGACCCGCGTGGCGCAGGGGATGGACTATTACCACCGCTTCCTCGAGCGCTTCCCCGACGTCCGCGCCCTGGCCGACGCCGCTGAGCAGGACGTCCTCCGGCTCTGGCAGGGCCTCGGCTACTACTCCCGCGCCCGCAACCTTCACGCTGCTGCGCGCGACGTCCGCGATCGCTTCGCCGGACGCTTCCCGACGGCGTATGCCGACGTCCGCTCCCTCAGCGGCATCGGCGACTACACGGCCGCCGCCATCGTCTCCTTCGCCACCGGCGCGCCGTACGCCGCCGTCGACGGGAATGTGTTGCGCGTCATCGGCCGACTCTTCGCCATCGACACGCCCACCGACACCTCTGCCGGCCGACGCCTCTACAACGATCTGGCCCGCAGCCTCCTCCCGCCCGATCATGCCGGCGAACACAACCAAGCCATCATGGAGTTCGGCGCCCTGCAGTGCGTCCCCCGCAACCCCGATTGCAGCGTCTGCCCACTCGTCGCGCGTTGCGCCGCCCATGCCGCCGGAACGCCGGAACGCTTCCCCGTCAAGCAGCACCGCACGAAGACGGTCGACCGTTACTTCCATTATTTCTACGTCACCACGGGCGACGACCTCTTCCTCCACCGCCGGCCCGCGGGCGACATCTGGCAGGGCCTCTTCGAGCTCCCGCTCATCGAGACGTCCGCCCCCGCCGACCTCGACGCGCTCATGCGTACGGACGACTTCCGCGCGCTCTTTGCCGACACGGGCAACACGCAGTTTGCGCTTGTCGCCGCCGACGTCCGCCACGTGCTCACCCACCGCATCCTCCACGCCACCTGCTACATCGCCCGCATCGAACGTCCCTCTGAGGCCCTCCTCCGCCTCACGCACACCTCGCGCGGCGATCTCGATCGCTATCCCCTCCCGCGGCTCATGACGCTCCTCATCGATCGTGTCGACAGCCGCGGCCGATGACCCCTTCCGGCTTTGTGCGATCCTATTCTTAGCCATACTTTTGGCGCACTTAAACGATAAAAAGACTGATAACTATGTCACTGAACAAAGTCATCCTCATTGGAAACGTGGGGCGCGAACCCGACGTCCGCTACTTTGACAGCGGGAACGCCGTAGCCAACTTCACGCTGGCTACCAACGAACGCGGATACCGCCTGGCCAACGGCACAGAGATCCCGGAGCGCACCGAATGGCACAACATCGTCGCCGGCCGCGATCGTGCACTCTTCGTAGAGCGCCACGTCCACAAGGGATCGCTCGTGTACGTCGAAGGCAAGATCCGCACCCGCAGCTACGACGATGCCTCGGGCAACAAGCGCTACATCACTGAGATCTACGCTGATCGCATTGAGTTCTTTTCCCTCGGTGGACGCCGTCCGCAGGATGCCGAACACGCGGGCGACTCGTCCGTCGCCACACAGCCGGCCGACGCCGCAGCCGAGGTGCACGCCTTCGCCGTCAAGTCCGAACCTACACCGCCGACATCCGCCTCCAATCTCGAGCCGATCTCTCCCGCCGACGCTGATCCGGTGGACGATTTGCCCTTCTAACCTTAGCCCCCTCATTCCTTGGATTCAGACTATTTCCCGCCCCTTTCGCTGCAAATAGCAGCCCCCGGATGGACGGTTCCGGACGCCATCCTTTGTTGTGTCATCCTCTGTATTCTCCTGATTCTCGCTTGCGCAATCGCTGCGGGTGGGCGCGCACTCTTTGCGCTCACGCTGGAAGAGTTGAGTGAGGTGCGTGAGGAGAAGAATCCCGCCGATCGTTTCCTCCATTTATTGTCTGATCGCCCGCAGCAGACGCGTTTCTCGTTAGCCGCAGTCCAGTCGCTCGTGACGTTAGCCATTGGCACAGTCGGATTGTATGGCGTGGCGCTGCTGTGGCCGGATGCCTTACGGTCGGCGGTCGGATGCGTGTCGGTGATCCTTGTTGGTAGCCTATTGATGTGCCTTTGCTGCGGACTTGTGCCGAGATGGCTGCTTAGGAAGGGCCATCTGCGCGTAGCGCGGACCATCGCACCCGTATTGAAGTTCATCGATTTTCTCTGTTCGCCCATCAGTCGCCGATTAGCCATCGCCCCGTCGAACGCCATGCATCGCAACGAGGTGACAACCGGCGAACCCGCCACGATCCTCTCCAAAGAGTCGGCCGATGAGCACGAAATGCTCGAGGAGATCGGGCAGTTTTACAACAAGACCGCCGACGAGATCATGGTCTCCCGCATGGACATGAAAGCGATCAGCGCCCATTGCACGTTTCAGGAGGCCCTCGACCTAATTATCCGCAGCGGCTTCTCACGCATCCCCATCTATGAAGATTCTGACGACAACATCACCGGCATCTTGTACGCCAAGGACCTCCTGCTCTACATCCGCGATCCGCAAGACTTCAACTGGCAGAAATTGATCCGCCCCGCTTATTTCGTTCCGGAAACGAAGAAGATCGAAGACCTCCTCGAAGAGTTCCGAACCAACAAGGTGCACATTGCCATCGTCGTCGACGAGTTCGGTTGCGCCTCCGGACTCGTAACGATGGAGGATATTATCGAGGAAATCGTGGGCGACATCAGTGACGAGTACGACACGGAGCAAAAACCCTTCTTCCGACTGCCTGACGGTAGCTACATTTTCGAGGGGAAGACGCAACTCAACGATTTCTTTCGCGAAACCGACATCGACGAGGAAGAGTTTGGCGATTTGACTGAGGACGTCGAGACGCTCACCGGCTTGCTACTCAAAATTAAGGGCACGCTGCCCCGACGTCGCGAGACGATTGACTATGGACACTACCGTTTTCGCGTGCTTGAGGCCAACGAACGTCGTGTGCTCAAGGTGAAATTCTATCGCCTCCCCTTGTCACCGGCAGAGAACACGAAAGCGTGATGCACGAGGGGGCTTCCACCTCCCATTCTCTCTCAAGAAAAACAAGCGCAGAATGAACTTAGCAGTACACCAGGCCGGAAACAAGAAATTCGCCGAGATACAGGCTTCCGACATCGTCATACATAGCACGGAAGATGCCTTGAACCTGATGGGCGACCTCTATTATCAGGGTTACGACGGACTCATTCTGCATGAGGGGCAAGTCACCCCCGCATTCTTCGACTTAAAAACGAAAATGGCTGGCGAGATCCTTCAAAAATTCTCGAACTATCGTTTCCCATTGGTCCTGATTGGCGACTTTTCCAAGTTCCTGAGCCAGAGTTTGCAGGATTTTATCCGAGAAAGCAACAAGGGACGACAGGTGAACTTCGTCCCTACCCTTCCGGAGGCGCTCCAACTACTGTCCAAGCCATGAAGTCGCAGCCGACTACTCTTGTCACCCTCTGTGCAGTCCTTTTCTTCCTCTTCACGGCCTGCAATGCACCCATGCCAAAGCCCCGCGGCATGTTGCGCATCGACTTACCCGCACCACGATACGCCGAATTTTCCGCGCCAGGCCGTCCCTACACCTTTCGTTTCTCCCGCCTTGCCAATGTGGAGCTTCCCCCCGTCGGTGAAGCTGACGACCGACTCAACATTACCTACCCTAAGTGGGGCGTAACGATCTATTGCAGCGGGGCAGCCATTACCCCGGCCACCTTAGCCGCCGCCACCGACGAATGTCGGGAACTCATCCGCCGGAGTGTCCGCGACGTGCACGCCGTTACCGAACAAGCCTACGAGGATCCCGACGCACGCGTCTATGGCGTCCTATTTCGCATCGAGGGAGATTCGCCCGCGCCTATCCGCTTCATGCTCACCGACAGTGCAGCCCACTTTTTTCAGGGCGCGCTCTATTACTCCGACCGTGTGAGCCCCGACTCTGTCGCGCCGCTGACTGATTACCTCCTTAGAGACGTCGCCGTGCTGATCCAAACCTTTCGCTGGAAATAAGTGCTCCTCGCCCGTGCCATTGCTTGAAATTCATACGCGGTCGGAGTGCCGATGGGGACTGTGGCGCATAGATGAAACTTGGTTGGAGCTGCTCGACGGGCTGGAGCGACGTGATGCCTACCGAGATTTTCTCGAAAATGTCCGCGCGGAGGGCCGTCGCACGGAGTGGTTAGCCGTTCGCGCGCTGTTGCGTGTCCTCCTTGGCTATGAACCGACCGTTAACTATCGCCCCGAAGGCTACCCCGAGGTCGATGGATGGCACGTCAGCTTCTCGCATACGAGACACTACGCCGCAGCCATCTGTTCCCGCGACACGGTCGTCGGTATTGACATCGAACGGTTCCGTCCGCGCATTGTCGGGCTGCGTGACCGCTTCCTAGATAGGGACGAGCTGGCGCTCATCGGCGGCCCGAACACGGATGATGTCCGTCGGCTGACGGTCTGCTGGAGTGCTAAGGAGGCGGCATTCAAAATGCTCCGCTTGGGGTCGTCTGACTGGCTCCGAGGAGTGCGTATCGTGGCCTACGAGCCCGCTTCCAATCAGCTTATAGTCCACGAAACGCTCACGCCGAACACATACACCTTCAAAATAGACTTCTCCCTCGCCTCGGATTACGTACTCACGTGGGGTAGGAGGGGGTAACGTGGTGTGTTTTTGGGGATACATGGAATAGGTATGCCCAAAACCCGGTACATTTTCAAGATCAATCATGTACCCGGTCATCTTCCCCGGCCTCGGCAGAGGCCTTGATTTTCTTTTGCCTTC
>ERZ773009.573-NODE-573-length-26714-cov-3.772422_pt1 | contig 26714 bp, 19 predicted proteins | sample MGYA00580663_ERZ773009 | MGnify/ENA primary metagenome ERZ773009 (study PRJEB29015, sample SAMEA2737969) | human oral metagenome | biome: human oral; feature: human-associated habitat; material: dental | place: China | collected 2026 ... | reverse complement strand
AATCCGCAATCTTAAATGACCTTATGCCGTTATTTATTTACTCGGTAATCACCTAAAAATCTTTCTCGAAAATGTACTGCATTCTACTCTGTAAACACTCTTCTGCGTATTCACGAATTCAGCACTAAGCCCCTAAAAAGGATGCTCCATTTCATCTTTTTTTATATCTGACATTTTGTTACGGTGTCCTAAAACTCATCTCGTTGATGGATAGGGCATTACAATGATAAAGCTTATAAACACCAATTCAGTTTAACGATAATCCCTTCAGCCTTGCTACCTAAGAACGAAGAGTAATAGTTTCACCCAAATTGTAAATTTATATAGAACTCTGTCTTTAAAGCATGGAATAACTTACTTCATGATACATCTGAAAACGATCTTTTACAATGTCAATAATAAGTGCATAGTAGAGTAGTTCTCCGCGCTTTTACAAAGCTAATGAAATCTGAAACCATAATACCAGCATAGTCAGTTTTTGCCTAGCATATCCTTTGCACATTTGTTTAGGGTACTCTCCTTTGTTTTCATACATTGAATTGCTCATAGAAGCAAGAAATGCCTGTGAACAGAGTCTCCACATTAACGAATGTAAAATCAAGGTTTCTCGCGCGTGCGCACACGCGCGCACCCTGCAAGATAGTGTTATTTGCTTTCACAACCTTCACACTTTTCGTTGTAATACACTAGGGTACAACGAGATACAAGCGATTTATTTGCATTCATTTAGAAAAGCATGGCAGAAGAGCAAAAAATCAAGGAAAATGGGATGAAATAAGCGGTATATGGACAACTGGGGGCAAAGAGTAGATTTTGGGGAGAAAATGGGAAAATCGGAGAGTTATCCACAACACTCGGAGATATTTGAGAAAACGTCGGAGATTATTGGAAAAGCATGGGAGATTTTAGGAGGATAAATCCTTGATATCAAGGGGGAAACAAAACTGGTGAACAGAGCGAGTGTGAAGGTTGTGAAAGCAAAAAGTGCAAAATCGCTGTAGGGCGCACGCACGTACGCGCGAGGAGGGAGTTTTCCACAGTGCGACGAGTGAATCTTGTCCTCTTCTACACTGCCTTATCACGAATTAGGGAAAATGGATGGAAACAGACAGACTAGGTAAGAACAAGAAATAGCTAAAAGAAATAGAGCTCGTGAAGGTCGGTGTGTTCTGCGCACGTTACCACACAGTTTTGCAAGATAGACTTTTCAAATAAAAAGATTTTCAAAGAAAAAATGTCACTTTTCTGTCGATTTTTCTCTCTTTCGCCTCATATCCTCCCATATACTTATAGGGGGCAGAGGGAAAGAAGGAAGAACGGATGAATGAAGGGGGTGTGCGACAAGGGACAACGACAGACAAAAGGGTGTGAAAAAAGAAAGGAAGAAGCAAGGAGAAAAAAGCGAGCGAAAGAAGAGCAAATGCAAGATAAGAGAGTGAAGGGAGAGAAGGCAGAAGGGGAAAGAAAGCAGCAAAGAAAGATGGATGCACCAGAAACGGCTCGTCCGCATCAAAACTTGCGTTCTGATGCGGACGAGCTCGATGAAATGAGGTATTCCCCTACCTAGGAAGGCGGTAATGGTAGTGACAAAGGGGGATTAGAGATGAGCGATACGCATGACATCGGCAAAGACACCAGCGGCAGTGACAGCAGCACCTGCGCCATAACCGCGAATGATCATGGGTGTGTCGTATCGTTCGGTGGTGAGGCAAAGGATGTTGTTAGAGCCTTCGAGATGATACAAGGGATGACCTTGTGGGATTTCCTTGAGACCGACTTTACCCTTGCCTTCGTGCCATTCTGCCACAAAACGCCAGCACTTGTTTTCGCGCACGAGACGTTGGCGTTCTTCTTCAAAGTGCGCATCGAGCGAAGGAAGTTGTGCCCAGAAATCTTCGAGCGAACCTTCAAACAGATGGTCGGGCAAGAAGCGGCGCGCTTCGATGTCGCTGCTCTCAACACGATAACCGCTCTCACGCGCCAAGATGGTGAGTTTGCGCACCACATCGATGCCACTCAAGTCGATGCGTGGATCGGGTTCGCTGTAGCCCTCCTCCTGCGCTTGGCGCACAGCTTGTGAGAAAGACACCTCAGAAGAGAGAGCATTGAGCACATAGTTGAGCGTGCCAGAGAGTACCGCTTCGATGCTCTTGATTTTGTCGCCCGAAGCCATGAGGTCATCGATGGTGTGAATGATGGGCAAGCCCGCACCGACATTGGTCTCAAAGAGAAATTTCACGCCACGCTGGCGAGCCAGCGACTTGAGATGCTGATAGTTGTCGTAATCACCCGATGCCGCGATTTTGTTGGCAGTGACCACATGGACGTGGTGATCGAGCAAGCGTGCATAGTGCTTTGCTACCTCAGCTGAAGCTGTGCAATCGACAAAGACGGAGTTGAACATATTCATCTCTTCGATGGTATCGAGCATTGCTTCAATGCCGCCTGAAACGGGGGAAGCATCGAGGAGTTCGCGGTAGCGCGCAGTGTCGAGACCTTCGCGCGCATAAACAGCGGAAGATCTGCCGCAGATGCCGACAAGATTGATTTTGACACCACGTTCTTGGCGCAGGGTCTCCGCCTGCGATTGAAGTTGTGCGATGAGCTGGCTACCCACTGTGCCGACACCGCAGAGGAAGAGGTTGAACTCTTCATAGTTGCCCATGAAGAAGCTGTCGTGGAGCACACCAATTGCCTTGCGCAACTGAGATTGAGGAATGACAAGCGACACACTGAGTTCGAGAGCACCCAAGGCAATGGCATTGACCCCAATACCATTTCGTCCTAAGACGGAGAAAAGACGGCCGACCGTACCGGTGTGGTAGCGCAAGTTTTGCCCGACGATGGCGACAGTGGCTAGATCGTTGTTGCACTGGGCAGGGTTCATGGCTCCAGACTCAATTTCCTTGGCAAACTCCTGATCGAGGATGGCGCAGGCTTGTTCCGCTTGTGAAGGAGTGACCGCCAGTGAAGTGGAGGTTTCGGAGGTGGATTGTGCCACCATGAACACGCTCACTCCTGCATCGGAGAGGCAAGAGAAGATACGGCGATTGACACCCACTACCCCCACCATGGACATACCACTCACGGTGACGAGTGCAGTTTGGTTGATGGAAGAAATGCCGCGGATGAGTCGCTCACCAGGTGCTGCATCTTGGCGAATGATGGTGTGGCGACCAGTGGGATTGAACGTATTGCGCACGAGGATGGGGATGCCCGCCTTGCACACTGGGAAGATGGTGGGGGGATAGATGACTTTAGCCCCGAAGTTGCACAATTCTGTGGCCTCATCGTAGGTGAGTTCGTCGATGGTGAAAGCCGTGGGGATGACTCTTGGGTCGGCAGTCATGAATCCATCTACGTCTGTCCAGATCTCCAGCACCTCAGCTCCGAGTGCCGCAGCAATGATGGCAGCGGTGTAGTCAGAGCCCCCACGTCCGAGGTTGGTGGTGCGCCCAGTGGTGACATCGCTCGCAATGAAACCACCAACGACGGTGATTTGTGGCAGCGCGTGCATGTGTTGCTCAATGGCTGCATGAGTGGCTTCAAAATCTACGGTTTGACGTGCCCCTTCTTTGCGCGTTTTGATGATTTTCTGTGCATCAATATAGATGGCTTTGTCGATGGCGCGTGCCACTATTGCCGACGAAAGGAGTTCGCCGTAAGCCACAATAGTGTCGGCGATACGAGGGGGAAGTTCTTGGATAAGGCTGATGCCCTGAAGCAAACTCCCCAATTCGCGAAAGCGGCGATTGACCAACTCTAAGAGAGCAGGTTGTTCAGCCTTTTCGACCACCGCTGTGACCATGTCGCAATGACGTTGATGGAGGGCTTCGAGTGCAGGCTGATAATCATCTCCCCCTTTGGTGGCTTGATGGGAGAGCGCGATGAGTTGATCAGTGACTCCTCCCAGCGCAGAAACCACTATCACCATGGGGGAAGCAGTGTGCTGCACGATTTGTCTGACTTGCTGAATGGCTTGCGGTGTGGCCACAGAAGAACCACCAAATTTGAGTACTTTCATGGGCTGTCTGAATAAAATGTGAAGAGAAGGAATAAGTTCTATTGATGAAGAAAGTCTTTACGGCGCATTGTCACCTATGGAAGAGCCGCACAAACATTTGCCTAAACAAGAGACCCACCAAAGGGCATACGCAGCGCGCGACCACTGTCTACGTCTGCTATATTAAATACCCCTGCTATATAAAAGGCGTTGCGTGCCGAGGCTTGACTTTCTCGCAGGGAGTACAAGTGCACAGCTGCGGCACGCAACGCTAGATGTCTTTAGAGTTTCACTTTGACTTTCACAGGTTTCGATTCATTTTGCAAGCGATCGAGAGCCGTGATGACGTAAGTGTATTTTTCTTTACCAAACTGATAAGGAAGTTTATACATCGTTTGGTCGGTGATGGCAATGATGTGGGTAGAAGAATTCAGATCTATCTTTTGCCCTTTTTCAAAACAATAGACTACATAACGCTTTGCATCGTCCATCTCTGTCTTGGCCTTGGGTGCTGTCCAGAAAAGATAATATCCATCGGGCATCCAGAGTTTCTTCACCTTGCGAGGCTTCTTAGGGGCCTTGTTGTCGATGAAGGGCATGAGCGGCTGAAGGGCTGGTGTGAGGTGGTAGTTGTTCTGAAGTTCGTAAGCAAAGTTTCCTTCATTGCGCACCACAGCAGCAGAATACCACAAGCAGCTACCCTCCACATTGGGCAAATTGCGCTGCAACTCAAACTTAGCTGCCATCTGATTAACGGTGGGGTTGTTGACATCGCGCGCACGAACGGTGCGTTCCACATCTTGACCGATAATCAAAGGGCGACCATTGGTGTGGCGTGACCACCAACGAATGAGGCGTTCGTAGTCAGCTGACTTGTGTCCGATTTCCCAATAGAGTTGGGGCACCACATAGTCCACCCAACCTTGGTTCACCCAATAGAGCACATCGGCGTAAAGGTCATCATAGTTTTGAAGTCCGCGCGTTTCACTTCCAGGAATATTGCTCCCAGCAGAGAGATTGTGGTAGATGCCAAAAGGAGAGACTCCAAACTTCACCCATGGTTTGACACTATGCACGGTGTTATAGAGCATCTTCACAAAGGTGTTCACGTTAAATCTTCTCCACTCTGCACGGTCTTGTATGCCATTGCGATTGGCGAGATAAGTGGCATCGTCGAGAATCACTTGCCCTGGTGCAGGATAAGGATAGAAATAGTCATCGATGTGGAGTCCATCTACATCATAGCGGCGCACGATGTCGGCAGCCACATCGCAGATGTAACGCTGATTTTCCATGATGCCTGGATCGAAAAGGAGCAAACCATCATAGCGCAAGAAGCGATCGGGATTTTTAAAATAGGGATGGGTGGTGGCTAATTCTTTCGTACCCTTGGTTTTGGCACGGAAGGGGTTGATCCAAGCGTGCAATTCCATGCCACGATAGTGACACTGATCAATCATCCACGCGAGGGGATCCCAGCCTGGATATTGACCTTGACGTCCTGTGAGAAATTTGCTCCAAGGTTCATAATTGCTCTGGTAGAGTGCATCGGCTTCGGCACGCACTTGAAACATCACGACATTGATGCCACAGGCTTGCAAGACATCGAGCTGACGGGTGAGATTGGCTTGCATCTGCTCGCGACTCATGCCTTGGAACTGGCCATTGACACACTGAATCCAAGCACCACGCATCTCGCGCTTCGGCCCCTCAAAGGGGTTTTGTGCATACACGACAAGGTGCAATACGAAGAGAAGAAGAAATAGGAGCGATTTTTTCATTGAATATTGTTGGAGATTAGCTAGTTGTTACTTTAACAATTAGTTTTGCATTATCCTTAGTGGAAGGGATTTGTAGCAGAGCATGGGGGAAAGCTGCAATTGTTTTGAAAATCAAGTGAGTGATTCCTGTTGTAGGCTTTTCTTTCTGGCACCAATCTTGACCACAAATTTACGACTTTGACAGCTATTTTCCAACTCTTCTCCTCAAAAAGCCGAGATTATAACCTGTTTGCCGTAAAAAAAGACAGATAAGCATCGTTGATTCTACAAAATGTTCTATTTTTGCATGCATATTTCTGTTTTCATTTTGATTCCCTTTTTATTTATCAACAAACATTCTATCATCCTTATGAATAGATTCCTTTTCCTCATAATCTTCTCACTGGCTACACTGGGAATTTCAGCCCAGCAACGTGCAGTGTATGTGGAAGTTAATGGTGCATCCAATGGTTTTTCTGCCAACTACGATTCTCGCCTTGCTCCCAACTCTCATTGGGGTTACGATGTGGGGCTAGGACACAGCATCGACACCTACGGTTCTTCCTATCGCTATGAACTCTCGCACGTGTCAATGCCACTGCGCATGTATTACCTCACGGGAAAAAGAGCGCATCATTTTGAAATCGGTGCTGGAGTTGTGCCTGGTTTTTTGCGATATACAGAACGTATTTCTCGAATAGATGAGGAGAAGCAATACCACATTGAATCAAAGAGAAAGCAGTTTTGCTACTATCTCACGCTTAATATGGGCTATCGCTATCAAATGACTCGAGGACTTGTGCTTCGTACGGGGCTCTGTATCAATGCTCACGACCGCGAAAATACGGACAACGTCCTTCAACCTTATGTTGCGATCGGCTATTCATTCTAAAATCGGCTACTCTTTCTTGACTTGTAAGGATTTGTGAGCTATCTCTACTATTCCTTACACGTAGATGCCTCAACAAGTACGCATCTCAACAAGTATTTCTCATATTCTCCTTCTAAATACTCAGCTACTATGAAATCCTTCTTAGGTTTCTTGTTTTTACTCTGTGTGGCACTGCCTATGGCTGCACAAAAACCTCAACATGCTGTCTACACAGAATTCGGTGGTCTTTCCAATACCTTCTCAGTGAGCTATGATGCTCGTTTTCATGGCAACAAAGGTTTGGGATATAGCGTCGGAATTGGCTACGGCGGCAAGGACTCTCCTTTCTCTATCCTCAACAATGACTCTTACCTGTGTGAGGGTATTGCCATACCTCTCGAAATCAACACTTTGATTGGTGGTAAACGTAATTTCTTAGATTTCGGTATTGGACTGAACCTCGGTTACTACCAAGATCGCACCAACAACTCATGGTTCTTTATGCAAATGTCAGACACTGGCGAAGATCCCATGGAAAAAAAGATTTATGACCTCACGAAAACAAACACGAGTAATCCTAGCTTTGGTTATTTCGGCAGTTTGAGAATGAGCTATCGCTACCAAGCTCCTAAAGGTTTGTTCTTCCGAGTAGGTCTGGCCGTCCTTTCTGGTTTCAAAGACCTCAAATACTCTGTGAGTCAGCATTCCACAGTTGCCCCACACATAGCCTTTGGTCTGTCGTTCTAATCGCGATTTGTGACAGTATAAAAGCAGTTTCTCGACTTTCAACTTCCTACACCCTCACAGCAAAATAAAACTATGGCGGAAACTTCCCAAACTTTGTGGCAAACCATCAAGCGATACTTCAATGCACTGCCCGACAAAGAGCATGAAGCTGAGACCATCGAACAAATCAGCAGCGGGGTGTCCTTCCACGGCTCCAACTTGTGGGTGCTGGTCTTTGCCATCTTCATCGCTTCACTCGGACTCAACGTCAATTCCACCGCTGTCATCATCGGTGCGATGCTCATCTCCCCACTCATGGGGCCGATTATCGGCATGGGATTGGCAGTAGGTATCGGAGATTTGCCCTTGCTCAAGAGTTCTATCAAAAACTATTTCGTAGCCACATTGATTAGTGTGCTTACAGCGATGGTCTACTTCTTGATTTCTCCTCTCACCGAGGCACAGTCTGAGCTCCTCGCACGTACTTCTCCCACACTCTACGATGTGTTGATTGCGCTCTGCGGTGGTGCTGCAGGGATTCTGGCTCTTTCTACACGTGGCAAGGGCAATGTGTTGCCAGGTGTGGCCATTGCTACAGCCCTCATGCCACCACTTTGCACAGCAGGTTATGGTTTGGCAATGGGAGAATGGTCATTTTTCTTCGGCGCATTCTATCTCTATTTCATCAACACGGTGTTCATTGCTCTCGCCACCTACATTGGGGTGCGCATGCTTCGCTTCCATCCTAAAATAGCCGTGAGTAAAGAGCGTATGAGGGTAGTGAATCGCACTATTATTGGCATTGTATTTATCACCATGATTCCAGCTACAATCATGACAGTGCGAATCATTCGTGAGAGCGTGATAGACAATAACATCACCAAGTTTTTGAAGCACGAGCTGCGCTATCCTGGCACGCAAATCGTGTCTCACCAGAAGGATGGGGAGAAAAAGCTATTGAATGTGGTGGCAGTGGGTAATCCTATCTCTGCGAGCAACATTGAAAATGCACAAAATAAGTTGGAAGAGTATAGTTTAGGAGAATATAAACTTCAAGTTTTCCAAGGTGCACAATCCGATAGTTTGTTACTGCTCAATGCTTCCCTCAACAAATTGGGAACTACCGCTGAAGCTAACAACAAAAAACTATTAGAACAGGCTGTTCGCATCCAACATCTTGAAGCGCAACTCCAATCCTATACTCAATATGAAACGATGAGTCGCAGCATCAGTGGTGAAATCAAGACTTTGTGGCCCAATGTTCAGACGCTCAGTCTGTCACAAGCTGTGGAAGTGCCAACAGATAGTGTAGTATCCTCTGATAGTCCAACTATCTCTGCCCCCTCCGAAGGGCAAAAGTCGCACATCGTCCTAGCAGTGGTCACCCATAAAGGAAGACTCTCGGAAGCAGAGCGCACACGCCTCAACGACTGGCTCAAAGCACGCACCAAAGCTCAGCAACTTCAACTCATTCTCCGTGCACAATAACGTTCAATCGTGATCTCTGCTATAGACGTGAATCTTCTGTTATAGATTAGCACAAAAAAATCACCTAAAAAAGGCCGTGATGTAATCCTCTACATCACGGCCTTTTTTTTCGTTTTGTCAGTTTATTGCCACTTCACACGGCCTCCCACTATCACCAATCCTCGATAGCCAGGAGTCACTCTGCGACCACTTAAATCCACTGGCGCAAGCTCTTTCACCAACTCCCGCTGGTGTGAGATAGCAGTGACATGCTTATACACATACTCTATCGTATGGTGCGTTTCCATCTTAGGCAAAGTCGTAGCATCTCCACCATCTTTCCCATCTATGCGCCAAGATTTATAAGAATAATCCTGGATATTCTTGATCTCGAGTTTAAAGGAATCTCCAGCCTTCACATAAGATTCGCGAGAAGCAACGATTTCCTCGTCCTTATCATCCACAAAATTCTCCTGCAATTTGAAGAAAGGACGCACCGCATATCGACGCGGCACAAAACTATAGGTTTGTTGCGTTTGAGCATCAGTGATTTCCCAAGCCTCGCCCGTCACACGACTAGTCTTCATCGCGAACATCACAGGCTCTTCTCCCACCATGAGATCACCGCTCTTAGAGATCCCCGCGAGATATAAACCTGTCGCTTCGTTGTAAATCTGCCATCCCAAGTAACTCTTCGTAAACACCCACGTTTCCTCAGGGCTATGAGCAGCCTTTGACAGAGGAATGATAGACATTTTGGAAGTACTTCCTTGAGCTGTCCACAAGTGAGGCTCTCCTTCACGCATGGTTGTAACGACGACACTCATATTATCATGAATCTCGATAGACTGCTGTGTGAGTGAATCAAAGCCTGTTAAACCATTGGCTCTGTATTCTACATTCAGTTCACCACCCACCAAACAAGCACTTGAGCCTTTAGGGTCGTAGGTGACACAAGAATAGTAAGGTATTTGAGGAGGAATCAAAAAAAAGCAACTCTCTTGCGGTTGCACTATGGAGTCGGTGAGTAAATAAGTGCCAAAGGTATCATAGCATTTTAGCACAATCTTCTTGGTACCTTGTGCCGAAGCGGCTAGTGTAAGCACAACCACAGCGAGCAAGGCAATAGAACGATGCAATAAATAGTGTTTCATGTGTTTTGTGTTGGTGCCGTAAAGTTACAAACTTCACAACAATCCCAACTTATCGCCAGCGATAAATAATGTAAATTGGAGCAGATTTCTCTAGAAAACTGAGAAATCTGCTCCAAACTATATCTTTACCTATGCTCACCCAAGTAGTCGAAGCGAGATGCACGGCTTCTCTCTCCAGAAAAGCTCATGTCATCTTCCCCTATTTTACTTTATCAAGAAAAGCATGACATCCCTTCACGCACTACTTCTTGCGCAAAGTAATTTCAATATTCTCTATCTCCTCGCGGAATGCTGCATCCGTAGCAAACAATCGTTCTATCTTTTTACAACTATGCAAAATGGTGGAGTGGTCGCGCCCTCCTAGTTCACGTCCGATTTGCGACAATGAGATGTCCGTGAACTTCTGTCCGAGGTAGCACACGATATGACGTACTGCCGCAATGTTGCCCTTGCGCGATTTGGAGCATACCTCTTTAGATTTCACGCCATAGTGTTCACACACCAATTCTGAAATCTCGCGGAAGCTCAGTTCTTTGCGCGCTTGGTTCACAATTCGTGGCACCACACGTTGCGCCAACTCCACCGTAATGTGAGAGCCTATCGTTTTCATAGACTCGGCAATGATAGAATTGACCATACCGTAAAGTTCTCTTGCATTTTCCGACACGACATCCGCCAAATAGTCCACCACATCCATGGGGAATCCTTCCACACCATCACGGCGCAATTTACACAAGATGATGTCGCGACGCAACGTGCGGTCAGGTTGTTCTAGCGGAATGGTGATTCCCCAGCGCAGACGTGAGAGAATGCGATCTTCCAATCCTTTCAATTCAGCTGGCGAACGGTCGCTGGTGAAAAGCATCTTGCGCCCATTGGCATGCAAGTGATTAAAGATGTGGAAGAAAGCCTTGAGTGTTTTTTCACCGCTGATCTCTTGAAAATCATCGATGATGAGCATATCAATGCTTTGATAGAAGTGGATAAAGCTATTGATAGCCGTGGAATTCTTATTGTTGCGGTCGGCCATCGCAGCATCCGCATACTGCACCTGAAAGTTGCGCGCCGAAACAAAGAGCACACGTCGTTCTGGAAATTTCTCTCGCACAGCATTTCCCACCGCATTCACCAAGTGTGTTTTACCCACTCCCGAAGGGCCATACAAGAAGAAGGGATTGAAGGTCTGCGCATCTGGATTTTCCGCCATGGCACGCGCCATATTCACCGCAGCACGATTGCTGACACCCTCGCAATAGCTATCGAAAGTATAGGCTTCAATCAAGTGCGTATCAAAGTTGGAGGGTTGCGTCACAGGCGTCAGCTGTGCTATGGGCTGGTGCACCGCTGGAGCTGTAGTCGAGCCTTTAGACGAAAGCACAGATACCTGTCCCGAGCTATCATTATTCCCGAGCATATCGGTAAACACCCACTTCACACTAGGCATGGTTCCCCACACCTTCACCATGGCATCACGCAACTGCATCCCCATCGCCTTAAACATCGTGTCGCGAAAAGCCGCAGTAGGCACCTCTAGCACCAGTATTTGCTCATCCTCATGGCTACACTTCATGTGATCCACAAACATCGTGTAGATGTTTGCGGAAATGGTTGGCTTCAAGATTTGCAAAGTAGAGAGCCATTTTTGTGACATAGTGCGGGATATGAGGAGGTTAAGGAGGGTTCGATGTCTTTCGTCTTCGACAGAGCCGCAGCCAGCCAAAAACAATGGCGCAAAGTTACAAAAAAAACGTCACATTTTCTCTATACTCCTCCCCTTTAATTCTCCTCCACCACAAGCCGGTAACCCTGTCCATGCACATTGCGCAGAGAGAGCAGAGCATCGGAAGCCAATTTTGTGCGCAGGCGCGACACAAAAACGTGGAGAGAGCGAGCATTGTAAGGCGTATCGCTGCCCCACAGGTCAAGCAACAAGCCATGCCGCTCCACGATTTCATTAGGATGCGCAAAGAGACGTCGCAAAATCTCAGCTTCACGCTGAGTCAAGGGTTGCTCCGTGCCATCGGCAGTCTGCAGCAACGCTCGCGAAGGATAGAGGGTTGTGGCCCCACAGCGCAAACCTCTTCTAGCCTTTTCTGTTGGCTCACTCTGAGTCTCCTGTTCTACCATCTCCACCATCGTCCCCTTGTGTGCAGCCTCTGCTCCTGCTCCATTTTCCCTTTCGGGATGGGGTGGAAATTGTCGCAACAGAGCCTGAATGCGGGCCACCAGTTCGCGCATCGAAAAGGGTTTGCGCAGATAATCATTCGCTCCCAGTTGCAGCCCTTGCACCACATCGTCTGTGTCGGTGCGTGCAGTGAGCACGATGATGGGCAGTCGAGCATCTTCCTGTCGCAGTTTTTGGATTAGGGAGAAGCCATCCATCACCGGCATCATCACATCCGTCACCAGCAAATCTGGACGTTCAGCTGCATAAGCAGCCAGTGCCGTAGCCCCATCGTGCGCTATCGTCACAGCAAAATCAAGGGTGACGAGCGTATCTCGGAGAATACCCGCCAGATCACGTTCATCTTCAGCGAGGAGAATGCGAATTTTATTCATATCTTCATGAGAGATTTAAGAGAACGATTGGTACAGTTTTCCACACCATCGTCGGCAGAGGTCAAGATGTCTGCGGTGCTGCATCGAGAGGAAGAACGACACTGAAGCAACTGCCCTTCCCCACCTCACTCTGCACACTGATGCGCCCCCCCAGTTGTCGCACTAGACAGTTCACGTGGTAGAGCCCAAGCCCATAACCGCGCACTGTGTGCAAATCGCCCTGCTCCACCCGATAAAACCTTCGGAACACCTTGCGCAAATCGCGCGCAGCGATGCCCACACCCTGATCAGCCACCTCAATGATGACCGCACTCGCAGCCTCATCTCTCCAAGCTCTAATGTCCACCACGGCTTCTTCATTGGAATACTTAATAGCATTGTCTATCAGATTGTTGAGCAAATCACGAAACATCAGCCGATCAGTCGAAAAAGCCAAATCATTCGGTTGCACATCTAGGAAGATGCTCACAGGTTTGTCATGCCCAAGTTCGTGTTCGTCTTGCAGTTGCAACAGCATTTCCTCCACCGCCAAACCTTCATACTGGGGTTTGCGCCATTGTGGCTGAGGACGCAGCGCATCAAGCAGCGAAGTGACTAGTTGTTGCAGTTGCACGATTTGTCGTTGCGAAGTGCGCAGCAGTTGCTTTCTTCGCTCCTCATCTTGATCTGCACCAAAATCCAACAAAGCCTCGTGGGCAGCCTGCGCCACAGCTATCGGCGTTTTGAGTTCGTGCGAGAGATTGCGCACGAACTGCGTGGTGGCAGTGGCTTCCTGCTGCCGCAAACGCAACAGTGCCAGCACCACAATCGAGATGATGAGGAAAAGGAGAAAGACCACAAGGCTCGGAATTTCGTTGCGCAGCACCACTTTCCAGCACGATTCATAGCGCAGCACATAGGCTTGCGAATAGTCATCACTCACAAAGAGCGTGTCTGCCAAGTCCTGCGCAGAGGGCTTAAATTCATCACTGCCCCACGGCATCCACTGCTGTGTATGAAGGGCACGAAAAGTGACTCTATCATTGACCAAATCCACTTTCTGCAGTTCATAACTAATGGGGAGCTGCTCGCGCATCAGATGGGCATGCAACAGACTGTCGAGTAAGGCGGCATCGGGCGGCAACCACGAATCAATAGAGGTGTGGAGCGTGCGTTGCATCTCAAGTGCCACTTCGTCCGAAGCATTGGGCAACTTCATGAGGTGGGAGAGCTCGAGACTCGCAGGCAGATAAAAATACATGTTGTCCGTGACACGATGCCGACTGGTTCGGACAAACATCTCCACCACGTCGGCACTCTGCAAGCAACTCGGCACTCGTTCGTTAGCTTGTGCCACTTCATGGCGCAGTCGCTGCACCTGCCACACGCCCAAAAGGCTCAGCATCACAATGATGCTGAGCGAAATGAGTTGCACGAGTCGATGAAGCGAGAGACGTGAGGTCATGATTCTTGGAGTTATCGAGAGAGAACGCTCCGTGGCTTAGTTTAGTCGGAAAACAATGGGCAAACTGAAGTTGCAGCTCACGGGCTTTCCTTTGCTATCGAGCGCAGGTTTCCATTTGCCAGGCAGTTTCTTCACTGCGCGAATGGCTTCTGCATCTGCCGAAGGATGGAGCGATTTGAGGATGCTAAAACCGCCTGCTTTGCCTTTAGCACTAATCGTAAATTTCACGTAAACGACCCCTTGAATTTCTTTTTCAATACAATCTTTGGGATATCTGATCAGTTTGGCTACATCCGCCATGAGTTCCGCATCGCCAGTGCCATATTTTGCTTGGGTCTGCACATTAGTCTTTTCTTCGGAACTACTGATGCTCACCGTTTCCACAGGAGCGCAAGCCATGGCGACATTGCTGGTGGTAAGCAGGAAGGAAGAGAAAGCGAGAAGGGTGAATATCTTCTTCATGATGAGTAGAGGCTATAGAGTTTTGCTCCAGCATTGCCGCCTAGAAAAGCAAGGAAGGGACTAGACTCTGGGTGAAACAAGGGTCACTTGCAAGCGGTGTACAACGAACAAGGAGAAGCGGACCTTTTCAATCTCGCAAGCAGAAGAGAAATCTGCCGTTCTGTCCATTGTTCTACACAGCGAAATTAGTGGTTTGCTCGTGGCTCGCCAAATATCTCTCCCATTATTTTCCGACGGTGCACAAATTATAGCCCTTTGCTAAGCCTTCGTAAGACTTCATTAAGCCTTTGTCTTGCGATAACTCTCCACAAGTGCTACAAGGACATTGGATTATCTCAAACAAAATGTAGGAAACAAGAGGGAGAAATCTCGGAGATGCGCAGAAAAGTCTCCGACTTCTGTCTGGAAATCTCCAAGAAAAAATGGAAAATGTCGGAGAGTTTGCCTACTCATCGAAGAGTCATCGAGAAACGAGGTTATCTCCTTGCCCCAAAGAGCCCAAAGCGAGGAAGAAGGAAACGGAGGGTGAACGAATCTTAAAATGACTTCCTCACGCGCGCATGTACACGCGCACTACAGCGATTTTCGTGTTTTTGCTTTCACAACCTTCACAGAAAACTCTGTAACCTATTATGTTTCAATTCGTAGTGCGCATCTTTCGGACATATTTTAACACACATCGGTTCCATCGTCCTATTTTCCTACCTTTCGACTGCTCCAAGCTGTCTTGTAAAAGCAGAAAATTCTCTCCCTAAAATAGAACATTCAACACCCCCTGCGTGAAGGTTGTGAAAGCAAAAAACACGAAATTCCAGGGATGCGCGCGAGCGTACGCGCCCACGCGAAGAAATCGCACCCTCTTTGAGGCGGCAGCAAGGGCTCTCCGTCCTCGAGTCTTAAACTATCTCAAAATTCAGTGCTGAATGCCTAGATTTAACATTTATAGTGACACTTTCAGTCATTTGCATCCCCATAATATATAGGGGGCCACACGCAAAGAAATGGGAAGAAAAAGAAGCACGAGATAATTTGTCAGCATTCGAGACAGCATCTCAGAGATTTTCGTTACTTTTGTAGTTATAAATATCTTTCGGTTATGAACACTATGTTTGCTGACTACATTGCACGCATCGAGATTTCAAGTCTCTGGAGCGGACACAAACACATCGTCTGGCAACTGCGCCCTGACGTCAATGTGCTGAGTGGGAAAAATGGCGCAGGAAAAAGCACCATCCTCTCGCGCATGGTGCAGCAGGTGGGCAGCCTCTCCGCTTCGGGCGAACTGCACCTCGGAGCGCGACTGGGCGTGAAGCTCGACCTTTTTCCCACTGATGCTCAGCGCATACGCTATGACGTGGTGCGCTCGGTGGATCGACAGATGGTAACAAGCGAACGCGTGACTACCCTCGCTGAAGGACAAGTGGTGACCGAACTCGACTGGCAACTCTATCAACTGCAACGCCGATATCTCGACTATCAAGTGAACATCGGTAACCGCATGATTGCTGCTCTCCTCACCAGCGGAAGCGAAACGGCACGCGAAGATGCGGCTACCGCTGCCCAGGCTAAGACGCATTTTCTGGATTTGGTGGACGAACTCTTTGCCGAAACGGGCAAACGCATTGACCGCGAAAGCAATGAATTGCGCTTTTTCCAATACGAAGAGGTGCTCTCGCCCTACGTGCTTTCTTCAGGAGAAAAACAGATGCTCATCATTCTCCTCACCACGCTCACGCAAGATCGCCAATCCTATGTGCTCTTCATGGACGAGCCAGAGGTGTCGCTACACTTTGATTGGCAAAAACGCCTCATCTCGATGGTGAGGAGCTTAAACCCTAACGTGCAGATCATTCTCACCACCCACTCCCCTGCGGTGATTATGGATGGCTGGGAAGACTGTGTGACGGAAGTATCGGAGATTACATTCTAATGACCTTTTTGGGTTAAATGCTTTTGCCTTATGGCTCGTCTCTCTCACCATATCAATTCTGCCTACATCGCAGCCGCCAACCGATTGCGAGGCAAAAAAGCGCGCCGCAAAGTGGTGGCCTATGTGGAAAGCTATGACGACATCTTGTTTTGGAAAGATGTCTTGCGAGAAGTGGAAACCGAAGCGATGGAGTTTGAGGTGATGCTGCCCTCGCAAACCTCGCTCGGAAGGGGCAAGAAGATAGCTCTCTCCAACCGATTGGGGCATAGCATGATTGCTTGTGTGGATGCCGACTATGATTTTCTCATGCAAGGAGCCACTCCTACGAGCGAAATGGTGTGTCGTTCGCCCTTTGTTTTGCACACAGGGGTCTACGCCATCGAAAATTTGCAATGCCACGCTGCAACCTTGGCGCACGTATGTGTGATGGCTACGCTCAATGACCAGGAGGTGATGGACTATGAGGCTTTCTTCGCGGAATTTTCTGAAATCATTTTTCCCCTCTTGGTGTGGAATGTGTGGGCATATCGCTACGGTCGCTACACGCAGTTTTCTCTTTCCGACTTTGCGCGCGTGGTGGAACTGAGATATATCAACATCTACCACCCCGAGGAGATGCTGCAAGCCTTGAAGCGGCGCGTAAATCAGCAAATCAATCGCTTGCAACGGATGTTTCCCGAAGGCCGACAAACGTATGCTCCCCTGCGCGAACAACTGTTGCAATTGGGCGTGACACCACAAACAGCTTATCTCTACATGCGTGGACACGACTTGCTAGATGGCGTGGTGATGCCATTGATGACGAGCATTTGTGACATGCTGCGCAGACAGCGCGAACGAGAGATTTCTAAATTAGCTTGTCATGCCGTGCAGAAGCGCAACGAATTGGCAGCCTATCAGCACGCCATTGCACCCTTTGAGGCTATGGTGCGCAAACAAACTGCCTATCACCACACAGAAGCCTTCGAGCGCATCGTGACAGCGGCACACGCTTTGGTGGCTCGATGCGAAGATTTGGTGTATTGTCCCGAGGATTCGGAAGAAATGAGTTTTCCTGCTATCCCAGCAGAGGAAACTCCGCGACCTAAACACTACGATGCGCAACAGCAACCGACGATGCGCTCCTACGCTTCCTCAAAACGGAAGTCACCTAAGGTGAAACCTTATGGTAAACTATGATTCTCAACCCCTAAACCAATGTCTACTTCTCTTTGGATGATCGCCACGTTAGCGGTCTACTTCTTCGTGTTGCTTGGCATCGCTCACTGGGTGAGTGGGCGTAAACATCAAACGAGCAACGCTGCTTTTTATCGTGCTTCACGGCGCGCACCCTGGCCCATGGTGGCTTTTGGCATGATAGCCGGGAGCATCTCTGGCGTGTCCTTTGTGAGTGTCCCTGCCTGGGTGGGGGGCATCGGCATGAGTTATCTGCAAATGTGCATGGGCTTCATCGTGGGCTACATTGTGGTGGCGGTGGTGCTACTGCCCCTCTATTATCGCCTGCAACTCACGAGCATCTATGGTTATCTCTCGCACCGCTTTGGCGACCGCACGCGCAAAACGGGGGCGGGGTTCTTCCTCCTCAGCAAATTGGCTGGAGCCACTGCCCGACTCTACGTGGCGACTTTGGTGCTCCACACTTTTATTGCAGCTCCCCTGGGCATCTCTTTTGTCGTCACCGCTGCGGTGACACTCCTCTTGATTTGGCTCTACACCTTTCGAGCAGGACAAGCGAGTTTGCTCTACACCGATGCGCTGCAAACCTTGATGCTCATCCTTGCTGTCGTCGGAACACTCTGGGCGGTGATGCAACAGATGGGGCTGGACTGGCAGAGTGCTTGGAAGTTGATTGACGAGAGTCCGATGAGCCGTGTGTGGGTGTGGGATGCCTCGTCCAAGCAGGCGTTTTGGCGGCAGTTTCTCAGCGGTATCTTCATCGTGATTGTGATGACTGGCTTGGATCAAGACATGATGCAGAAGAATCTCACTTGCCGCACGCTGCGCGATGCGCAGAAGGATATGTGTGTCTATGGACTTTCTTTCCTCCCTATCAATGCTTTGTTGCTCGGCCTAGGGGTGCTGCTCTATCATTTTTGCGAGATGCAACACATTGCTTTGCCAGCGAAGAGCGACGAACTCCTGCCAATGCTCGTGAGTAGTGGGGCTTTAGGACATCTTGTGGTGTTACCTTTCACCATCGGCATAGTGGCAGCTGCTTTCTCGGCTGCCGATGGGGCGATAACTGCATTGACCACAAGTTTTTGCATTGACATTCTTGACCGTGAAGACGATGTGCGCTTGCGAAGAGGGGCGCATGCAGCTGTAGTGGTGCTCTGTTTTGTGTGCTTACTCATTTTTCGTTTGGTGGATAGTCCGAACGTGATCAATACGATTTACGTGATGGCTTCTTACACCTATGGCCCTCTATTGGGACTTTTTGCCTTCGGACTCTACACACAGTGGAAGATTCGCGACCGTTTTGTGCCTGTCGTGGTCATCGCGGCTCCCATAGCAACGGCTCTACTCGACCACTACGCACCCATTTGGTGGGGATATACCTTTGGCTACGAACTACTCATACTCAACGGAGGGCTCACGGCATTAGGACTTTTTGCACTACGACGTTTCAAAAAATAGGAGTTTGTGCTTGTTCACTTCGATAGCTCTCTCTAAATTTGCAGCACACAAAACGATAGATGCCTGACAGAGGCTTGACTCTCTCCTCAGATAACGAGGATTTTCCCCTCAAACAGGGAGCTTTATGTCCTCAAAGAGAGGGACTTTTCTTCTTAAAAGAGAGAATATTTTTCTCAAAGGAGAGATTTTCCTCTCTCTAAAGAAGAGATTGCTTTCCTCTGTTTAGGCACAACTTTCGGACAATCACTTTTTGAAATCCAAACGCTCAAGTAATATGGAAAAGAAAATTCGCGCTGCCATCGTAGGATATGGCAATATTGGCAAATACGCGCTCGAGGCTATCGAGGCTTCTGGCGACATGGTGTGCGCTGGTGTGGTGCGCCGTAATGTGACCGGTGAACAACCTGCTGAATTGGCGCACTATCCTGTGGTGAAGCATATCTCCGAACTCCAAGATGTGGATGTGGCCATCCTCGCTACGCCCACTCGACAAGTGGAGGCTTACGCGAAAGAGTGTCTTGCGCTCGGCATTAACACGGTGGACTCGTTTGACATTCACTCTAAAATCGTAGATTTGCGCCGTTCGCTAGATGCTGCTGCCAAAGAGCATGGTGCTGTGAGCGTGATTGCTGCGGGTTGGGATCCTGGTTCTGACTCTGTGGTACGCACTCTCATCGAAGGTCTGGCTCCCAAGGGAGTGACCTACACCAACTTCGGCCCCGGTCGCTCCATGGGTCACTCTGTGGCTGTGCGTGCCATCGATGGTGTGCGTGATGCACTGTCGGTGACCATTCCTCTCGGAACGGGCATTCACCGTCGTATGGTGTATGTGGAACTCGAAGAGGGTGCGGACTTCAAGCAGGTAGCAGCAGCTATTAAGGCTGATCCTTACTTTGTGAACGATGAAACGCACGTGAATCAAGTGGGGAGTGTGGACGCCCTCAACGATGTGGGTCACGGGGTGAACCTCGTGCGCAAGGGTGTGTCGGGTTGCACGCACAATCAGTTGTTTGAGTTTAACATGAAAATCAATAACCCTGCGCTCACAGCTCAAGTGTTGGTGAATGTGGCTCGCGCTTCTATGAAGCAACAACCTGGTGCTTACACCATGATTGAGATTCCGGTGATCGACTATCTCGAAGGCGACCGCGAAGCCTTGATTGCTCACCTTGTGTAAAAGGGAATATTCTCCTTGCTTGCGCTGAGCATTCGCAGCAGAATACTGCAAAAACAGGCTTAAGGGTCAAAAACAATATCTCCGCATGAGAAGAGAACTTCTAATGCGGAGATGTTAGTATCTATTCTTCTTTACAGACTACAAAATCCCCCGATATCACAAACGATATCGGGGGATGGTTTTTTAATCTTATGTTAAGTTGCTACTGAATGATGTAAGTTCTAAATGATGCAAGTTCTGAACAATGCAACGATTGAAGAACGTAATCACCGAACTATGCAAGCTCTGAACGAACGCTTAGTCTTACAATGAACGATTGAAGAACGTATCCATCGAACAACACTGCCAATGAATCACTTTCGCTTAGGGTTTCAGCAATTTCTTACCATTGACGATGAAAAGACCATGGCGCGCTTTTTCCACACGGCGACCTTGAAGGTCGTAGGTAGAGACGTGACCAAAGGATTTCACCCCAGTCACACTGCCTATGCCCGTGGCTTTCTCATACACCACGGTGATATCTCCGTGCGCATCAATGCGTTTGAGGTCACTGAGCGTGCTGGAAGTTTCTTTCCACTTGAAATCTTTAATTTCGGGAGCGACAACCGTCACTTCGCTTCCTGCTGGTACGATGCTTTGTTCGGAAGGAAGCACCGGTTTTCCTTCTGTGTCCACATAGCGCACTGTCAAACGGAAGTAGGGAGCAGCAACAAAAGTGTAGAATTGATAAGGATGACCGTAAGTGTGCCAACCTGTCATTCCACCAACTACCCCATCCCAGTATTGCCCGTTCGTGCCTTGCACCTTCCAAGTGCCATCTGCATTGCGAGAAGTACTGAATTGTCCCGCTTCTTTGGCGACAATGACCTCTTTGCTCTCTTTAAGCACCGGCATAAATAACGCTGTTGCGGGATGGAAAAACTGCCAGTGGCTGCCTTTCTTCTGCACCGTCCACACAAACTGCGGAGAAGCTTCCCCATTGTTGAGACCTCCTTGCAACACTCTGCCAGAAGTAGCGGAGACATTGCGGAATCCTGCACGATTGGGATCCTTTGTAGAGAAGTCATAGATGAGTACCTTCTGTCCGTCTTTCAACTCCTTCAGCGGAGTTGCTAGAGCTTTCACACCGAGCAACGCTGAAGTAGTGTAGACTATCGTGCGATGCACATCGTCTGTAGGGGTTAGTTTGATTCCCTCTTCAGGGAATTCTTTCAGACTGAAAAAGTCGATTTTGGGGGCGCGAATCACCACGCTCTCCCCCACGGGTACGGCGATAGTATCTTGTGCCAACAACGTGCCGTCGTCATTGATGGCATCTAGAAAAACCAGGTGCTTCGACTTTTTGTAGACAATCGTGAAGGTTTTTGCTTCGTTACCTTGTTGGAGTTGTGGAACTTCACCTTTCACTTTGTACCCCTTGAACTGAGGCACCTTCACATCTGTCGCAGTTGTGGGCAAATATTCCGTGATGGTTTGCAAATCCTGGCCATCAGTCGTGACACAACGATAAGTCACTGCACGCGCAGGAACAAGTTCCCAGCCCGTACCTTGCGGACGAACGGCATTGTCACCGCCTACTCCGCTACCCGAAGACACACGGCCTTGCAATTGCTGTGCAGAAGTCGACACGGGGAAGAGGAACTTACCATTTGAAGCGAGGGTGAAATCCTTTGTTTTAGGTGCATAAGTGAGGGTAATCTTCGTAGGAGTCTTCGACATCGTCACAGGGAATCCGAAGCGTTCCACCTTTTGCGTTTCAGGTTGTCCCACAAAGCGCTGGGTAGTTACGTTGCGGAGTTGCAAAGTCATCGTACCTCCCTTGGTGTCGAAGGCAGAAGCATTCACCACTTCCCACCCATTATTGGCATTTTGTCCAGATAGAGTGTGAATAAGTCCTTGTTGTTGTCCGTCATCAGCGAGCATTGCTCCAGTGTGTCCAGCCACCGTGTTGCGCACCACGTACACTTGACCATTCTTGGGAAGCACGGCAGGAGCTTCCACCATCGGAACTTCTTCACCAACAGGGGTGCCGCCTACAAAGCTCCACAAACCACCATTTCCATCTGTGGGATTGGTGTAGACATTCACTGCCAATCCTTGACGCGACATCGAAGCGTTCCACCACTGTCCGTCGTGTTTTGCCGAACGAATGGTGTAATAACGATAACCATCGGCCACACCATAGCCCTTGTCACCGAGGATGAAGTCATAGTGCTTTGCCTTCGTATCGTAGCTCCAGCGACCAGTGACAGCAACGGCGGTGGGACTAGCGGCCACGCTACCTTCGGGATAAGCCTTAGAAACCAGTGCAAAGCGTTCGGGATTTTTGGGGTCTACCTCCAACTTCCATTGTTGATAATCATAAGCAGCCTCCCCTTCTTTAGCTTGAGGAGCCGTCCAAAGGCGCAAAGCCTGTGCACCATTGTGCTTTTCGGCAGCCACAATCGGAGAAGTATTGCTCAAGAGTTCGATGCAACGACCGCTACGTTCTTTGTCATTACCGCGAGTCACGATGCGATAATACACTTCTTTTTCAGCAGTGCTCACCGTGGGATAGACCATCGTAGAAGCCTTATCCTCATTGAGATAAGCACGGTCGTAGCTGTAACCTGCATAGTTCAACATCGTGGTGTCAGCACGCATGCGCTGCACAAACGAATTGAAATTCTTCTTCGATTGAGGCGACCAACCAGCTTCACCCACTGCAATCAAACGAGGCAAGGCGAGGAACTCCATCACGTCGGGAGTCGCCACGTGTTCTGTCCAGAACGTCCCTTGCACACCGATAGAGTGTGAAAAATCCGTAGGTTGTTCCTCATAAGTAGCTTTGAGATGATCGCTACCATTGCCGGGAAGCGTCTTCATCCAACCCTCTTTACGAGGCGCACGGTTGATATAATAAGGACCATAAACCGTATAGATGCTAGGAAGTCCCAAACTATTGGCTATCTCCGCGCCTTTTCGAGCAGGCACCCAGCAATACACCGTTGCGCCGGTCTTCTTCATCAGTTGGAGATCCGCCCCCTTTTCCGTCACGGTCTCATTCCACACCGAAATCTTGCGACCTTTGCGCTTGAGATAATCCGTAATCTCAGCAATAAAGTGCGTTTGCAGTTGGCGGTAGCTCGTGAGGTTCAACTTTTTGTACATGGCTTGACACTCTGCGTTGTGTTCCCAAGCTGTTGTGGGGCATTCGTCACCACCGATGTGCACATTTTTGGAGGGAAAAATCTCCATCAACTCATCGAGAATGTCTTTCACGAAGCGCACAGCCTTAGGATTCGCCACGTTCAACACATCGGTGAACACCCCACCCCAAGTTTCCACGCGGTGCACCCCATCAGGATTGCACGAAAACTCGGGATAAGCCGCCATCGCTGCGGAGAAGTGACCAGGCATATCTATTTCGGGAATGACCTCAATGTGCTTTGAAGCGGCATACGCCACGATTTCTTTCAAATCCTCACGAGTGTAGAAATAGGGGCCATATTGTTGGTTCGTCCAGTAAGCACCATGTTCCATAGACGTCACGTAAGTGTTGGAAGCCACCGCACCCACCTTCGTGAGCTTGGGATATTTCTTCACTTCCCACGCCATCCTTGGTCTTCGGTCAAGTGGAAATGGAACTTATTGAGCTTGTAAATCGCCATCACATCGAGCATCTTCTTCACCTCTTGCACCGTGAAGAAGTGGCGCGCCACGTCGAGCATAAAACCACGATAAGGGAATCGAGGTTTGTCGGTAATTTGCACCAAGGGCAACTCATAAGTGACTACCTTTTCCTCCTTCACTCCAGCAGCAATGCAGGCTGGCAGCATCTTCTTCAAACTGGTTAAACCATAGAAAAAACCGCTAGTAGTGGCACTTTCCAAACGGATACCCGTAGCAGTTACAGCAAGTTTGTACCCCTCTTGCCCGAGAGTTTTGTAGAGCGACCGATCGTGCACCAGCTCGAGCGCTGCACCTTCAGGCTTCTTGCTATAGGAAGCCGTAGCACCAGTGGCTGATTTATTGAAATCAGTCACAAACTTTTGAGCTTCTGCCTTGATGCTATCGGGAAGTTGCGCCCCGCCGATGGTGAACTGCGCAGGCAGACGATAAGTTCCCTTGTCCACACGCATCTGCATGGGCACAGGAGTCAAATTAACAAACTGTTGAGCTTGCACCTGGGAAGCCCCAAACAAAGCACAAGCTAGGAAAGTGGATAATAAGGTTGATTTCATGTAGATTTCTGTAAATTCAGATGACAAAGATAGTGATTTTTCGTCATATATACGCTTTCCACACCTAAAAACAGCTCCCTTCTGCTTATATATACAAACAGAAGGGAGCCAATTATTCAAAAATATATTTTATATACTTTTGCAAGATTAGCTGAGCAAAAGTACAACTCCATTTTATCTCATTACGTCTTTCAGAAATGGCAGCCATCACCACGGCTCATTTCACCTCTATCACATCGCTCAAGCGCGTGGTGTAGTGAGGCGAGCGATGCTCTGACGATACCACCGAAGAAGGATCCGTCTGCGAAGCCAAACGGAGGGAGTGCTCTCCTATGACGGCATGCAGATTATCCACTGTGGCTTGCAGCCGTTGCTGCTTTTCACGATCTATCGTGTCAAACAATCCACCTTGCACCCCATCATGTTCGATGAGCGTAGCCCCCACCCCAGCACGCTTCACGGGCAATCCGTCAAGATGTAACGACACAAGACACTGCCTCACAGCGGCTGCCAATTCACGAGCTTCATTAGTGGCGACTTCAAAGCGATGAAACGTGCTGCGAAAAACATAGGGTTGGAGCGTGGAAAATCGGTCGGTTGCCACAAAGACATTCAGTTGCAAGGCAGCAGAGCGGTCTTTGCGCAACTTCATGCCCACCTGCACCGCAAAATCCACCAAGAGGCTGTGCAGGGTTTCAGCATCGGTGATAGGGTGTTTGAAGGTACGGGTGTGCTGTAAACTTTGTCGCGCGGCTGGGGTTTCAAGGTCTAAGATGTATTCTCCATTGAGTTCGCGCCACATTTGTTCGCCCAGTTTGTGAAAACTATTGCGCACGCGTGTCACTCCCCATTGTGCGAAGTCGTAGGCTGTCTTCACTCCCCCAGCTGCTAATTTGACAAACGTCTTCCGTCCCACACCCCACACATCTTCTATCGCCGTGAGTTGCAAGGCTTTGATGCGCTTCTCATCGCTATCGATGAAGCAACAACTCTGATAACCTGGATATTTCTTGGCAAATCGGCTCGCGATTTTTGCCAAAGTCTTGTTGGGTGCCATGCCGATGCTCACCGGAATGCCCGTGCACTGCTTGATGCGCTGCACCAACTGCCGCGCCACGCTTTGAACGTCGGGGATACCACTGAAATCGACAAAGGCTTCATCAATACTATACTGCTCCATCCGCGTGGCATATTGCCCGATGATTTGCATCACGCGCTGCGACATGTCGCAATAGAGTGTGTGATTGGCAGAGCACACCATGAGTCCACTCTGTTGGCAATGATGCTTCACCTTGAAATAGGGTTCTCCCATGCCAATGCCGAGAGCTTTAGCTTCGTTGCTGCGCGCAATCACACACCCATCATTGTTGGAAAGCACCACGACGGGTTTGTCGAGCAAACGAGGACGAAAGACGCGCTCGCACGATACGAAGAAATTATTGCAGTCGATGACAGCTATCATACCAACTAATCAGGTGTGGGGAACGAACAAACTAAAGAGGAATACAGCTTCCTCGAGGTTTTGGAGATGAAATGCGCATAGCGCAACGCAAATGCCAGAGCATCCACGAAGAGACGAAGCAACGCGCTATTTCTTGCCCTTTTGCGCCTTGAGCATCGCCTCTCTACGCACGGCATGGATGACATAAGTCACCACACCCCACACACTAAATTGCTGATCCGAAGCGATGCGCAACTCTGGATATTGACTATTAGCTGCCACCAGCCGCACATGATCTGCCTCCACGAAGATGTGCTTCACCGTAAATTCGTCATCTACGATGCAAACTGCGATATCCCCATTTTGAAAATTGATGGAGCGATCCACCACGAGGATATCTCCGGCATAGATGTTGGCATCGATCATCGAATCGCCCACCACCTTAGCATAAAAAGTGCTTTCTGGATGAGATACCAGTTCTCGATTCAAGTCGATTTTCTCTTGATACTGCGAAGGCACGGGCGAGGGAAACCCTGCCTGTGGTCCGCTCTCGGCAAATGGGAGGGCGGTACTTTCGTCAAATTCTACGCCTTGAATGATGAGTTGCGACATGATGAAGAATAGCTGAATAGGAGTTGGGAAATATGCAGAACAACGAGGGCTAATGCACAGGATTTTCTGGTCAAAACAGAGCCACAAGCCCCATTTGCGCAACCTCGCTAACTGCAAAATTAAGGCTTTCCCACGAGATAATGCTCATGCTTTTTGCTAAACATCCCTTCCTCGAAATCTTCTCTGGGAGAAAGCTCAAAAAACGTCGGAGTTTTTCCAAAAAACGTGGGAGATTTTCCAAAAAACGT
>ERZ773009.571-NODE-571-length-26757-cov-7.952775_pt1 | contig 26757 bp, 40 predicted proteins | sample MGYA00580663_ERZ773009 | MGnify/ENA primary metagenome ERZ773009 (study PRJEB29015, sample SAMEA2737969) | human oral metagenome | biome: human oral; feature: human-associated habitat; material: dental | place: China | collected 2026 ... | reverse complement strand
CCATCATAAGCTATTATAATTTTACTGTCTATAAAATATATTATATTGTATCAATACTATATTCCATTAATGTTAAAGTTTATAAACTTAATTGAATCAATGACTACTCGTTTGAGAAAAATAGGATTAAACCACAACGTATTTTAACCATGTAAATAACTATATAAAGGCTAAAAAGATATGCAAAAAGCTAAAAGAAAAATATTTACACAAAAAAAGAACTCACACTAAATGTGAGTTCTTTACTCTGGTGGTGCATATGACACGCTATACGAACCACTTTTATATCGCACAATCAAGGTATCCGATACGATTAATTATTACATATTAGATTTATTATTCATCTAATTCGATGTAACGTCAACAAAAAAATAAGCCTACTGGCAAAGATTTTTCTAAGCTAGTAGGCTTTTATTTATAATTGCGTGTATCCACCATTACACGCTATGGAGATATATGGATCACCCCCGTCTATCTACGCAATACACCGGCAAGAAATAATGCAACGTTGCTAATAGCCCATGTATCACGTTGTCGGCGTAACCTTTGTTCTGTTCGTTTATTATTCTTTATTTCCGCTTTCAACTCGTTCAATGATACGGAGGCTGTTTCCAATGAGTTCGCTTGCCCGGTTATTAGTTCCGATGCTTTCGCTAACTCTTGCCCCTGTTTCTCGTTGATAGTTTTGAGCTCGGCCAATTCCTTGCTCCGTTCTTCGTTGATAATCTTTAATTCGTTCAATTCTATCGCCTGCTTGGCGGTTAAGGTCTGAGCCTCGTTCAATGACAAGTTTGAGCTCTTGATTAAGGCGTCTGCTTGTATCAAGTTCTCTTTGAGTTCGTTCCAACTTGTCAACGGCACGTTGATAGTTGCCTCTTGCAGTGAAGTAGCCGTCAATGAGTTGGCATGCACCAATGAGGAGCAACACACAACCACAAATAAGAATAAGCCGCTTAACAGTAATTTGAGATTTAACTGCTTTGAGGTAGTTCGTGATTTTCTCATACATACATAGCCCCCTTTTAATCAAGATCAGACCAACGTGCCTCGTAACCTCGTACATCAACATGTACGAAGTCTTGGTGATAGTATTTGCCGATACCATCTGCACCGCATTCTTCGGCAATTTGTGCCAAATAGTCAACATCAATGCCATCGTATGTAATGTCTGCCGCCGTACCCTCTACATGTTGAGAATTAGGAACGCCCCCTACTTCCTCATTATGTTCTGGGCAACGGTAACCACTATTGATATATAATGGCACCCCTAAACGTTCACGAATTGCGTCCAATAAGTCAACCAAACGTTTATCGATAATGTGGTCCAATTTATTATGTCCATTTTCATCGACTTCATGACGATGGCAACTGCAAGCGAATTCATAATCGTCAAAATATTCGCCAATTTTCATAGTTTTTACCCCCAATATAAAAGGCTGCACCCTTTACGAATGCAGCCAATACCTAATTATTTTTTTAAAATCATATCAATTTTTGAATGGACTATATCTAATAACCCTGTTACTGTGCTGTTTCCGCCGTCTCTCATGTTCTCGAGAATACTTAGGAACTCAACCGAGCCAAGATATAGCCATACTAGATTAACAGCAAAAGCATATTGTCCAGCCATGAAGTCAAAGCACCACGCTGCACCAGTTGCTAGGCAGTAGGTAAGCACCTTTGTGATAAAGGGCTTTCTCATGTGTTTTGAGTTGATAAGACCCTTACCCCAAGCTGCTGGTATAGCCAGGTACTTATCAGAACCACTAAGGTTATCTTGGTTAGCTCCTAAGTCTATCAGCATTTGGTAACCAATAGCGGCCCATTTGGTTATTAGGTCTAACAATACTAATAGTATAAAGATACCTAGCACCTGAACATGCTTTAGGCCTATCATATAAATAGCTACCTCGGCTATTACAGCCAAGATAGCTTTAAGCACAAAGGACTCAGTGAGAGTCCCCCATGCTTCGCTTGCAAAGTGAGTTAGTTCTTGCATCTATAACACCATTAATTAAACCTTTTCCCATTGTTTAGTATCCTTAGTCCATTTCTTGGTCTTATCAGGGTTATAAATTACAACATTTGGAATGTCGTAATATTCTGCAAATATCTCCTCAGGAATAACAGAATCGCCATTCACAATAATCTCCTTTGTGTTAGACATCCTAGGGAGACCATTATCATCGCCCTTAACTATAAATGAGGGGATACTTAAAATTTCTACATTCAACCCCCCAAAACTCATACTACCAACTGCAGTTAATTTAGGTAAATATACCTCTTTAAATTCTAAATTGGTAAAAGCCATAGTTTCTGCCGATACCACATTAGGTAATCTTAGGATTTTAATACCCTTATTTTGTAAATTATATAGATAGCCGTGGTCTATATTAGTTATGTTTTCATCTGTAAAATCCTCTATAGTTGGCGGCTCTTCTGGTTTAGGTTCTGGTTTTCTAGGTAAGTTCCATAATAACCCCTTAATATCATCATCTGAATACCCCAGGAATCTGGCTCTCTCAATTTCACTAGAAAACTTGTCGTAAGGACTAACTCGTGATATTGAAGATATTTCTTCTGCGAATTTGAATAGTTTGCCCTCTGAATTTACACCCTTAGATTGGATAGCGTCTCTGATTTGAGTGATATGACCTCCAAACTTATCTAACTCACCCATTAAATCGTTAATAATTACTTGTTTCGGTCTTTCCATGGTTAGTTACCTCCGTTAATCTCTTTTAATTTAATAATAATCTGTTCGAGCTCATCTTTAACCATAAATTCTGACGTATCTGGTGCAGGACCTGGTAGGCCTATAATCCCAGGTTCTCCTTGGTCCCCCTTCAGACCTTTCTCACCGCGGTCTCCCTTTTCGCCTTTAAGTTGTTGCTTTTGGCTTTCAGTTAAATCCTCAAAGCGTAATGGCTCGCCTTTAGGACCAGGCGGCCCAGCATCACCTCTTGGGCCTCGTAATTTAATAATTTGAGTATGGTCTTCAATGACTACTGTATCCCCTTCACTTGCGTAAATGTTAATATCACTCATATTATTTTCCTCTGTTGCTGACGCCTTCAAGAATGGTTAATTGCCCTTTGACAAGGCATTTAACAGGTCGGTCCCCGGCCCAAATAAATAAATCCCACGCATACCTACCAACATTCAACTCTTTTGTATCCAAAGAAAGGATAATTCTACAGCACTCACCTGCTGCTAAATTATCCTTTGATACTGCGATATTGAATTTGGCTATATATCGTTCATCCCAAGTAAACTTTCTCACACATGAAAACAAATCTTCTGGCTCTACTTCGCTATTATATCCGATCGTCAAGGTGATGAACTCACCCCTAATAGCGGACAAGTTATGCTCGACTGGAATCATATTTTTTCACCACCTCATGCTTCTTTAACGGCAATACAAATATAATTGGCGCTACCAGGAATGAAGAACTCCTCTCCATTCCGCCCTTTTTCAGCATTTCCGTTCCATGTTTTAGACACACCTTGAGTTCCTTTAAACCTAGTGCCAACATGTACCTTTCGCCCTTCTCGCCAGCACTCTAGGTTAATCATATTCCGTGGATTGCCTTCATCAACATCAAGATAATATTTTTCAATATTAGATTGATTCATTGATAACAGCCATACGCACTCATTTTCAGAAAACCCTTCGGGGATAGGGAGCATTTGTCCATCTCGGATATCCCCGTATGTAATATTAACATCAGATAGCGTCATTAGCGGAAGAAAAAGCCCTGATTTGTTCTTGCCATACCAACCTGGTCTTTCGTAGCAGCATAAGTTAGTTTGTTTTGTGTTTGTAGGACTGCCTAAATCTAAATTAGTACTATCGACGCCTTCTGCGCCGCCATCAGAAATTGTATGATATCCATTACCTTTTTTCTTGGCGATTTTAATAACGCTATTGTTATCAAAATTAAGATTGCCAGTCATTGTATCGCCAGATTTCTTAACATATGAATCATCTAGCTTTTTATTAATATCATTAGATAACTTTTCTGCAGTGACGGATTTATCTGCAATTTTGGGCGTTGTAACACTTTCATCTTTCAATTTTCTAGTGGTCACGCAAGCATCAGGGTGATCGAGTTCATTTAGCTCCTTATGGTCGTTTAATGACTTTTGTAAATTACCAAAAAAATCATCAATCTTTTGCCAATTCTCATTCCTAAGATTGACATCATATTTATCTGACTCTAAAGGTTTAAGCAGATTCATTATTGGCGTATAACTTGCCATTACGGTAACACCTCCTGGTTCAATGCAAAATGAGTGAATTCAGCTAGTTCTTTATGGGTAAAGCGTGATAAATCAATGTGGCGGTTATAAAGTAAGTCCACATCAAAGATAAGGTTCATGGGAATGATTTGCTTAAGCATATTAGCAACTATATCGCGTTGTTTTTTAACACCTAATGAAATCTTAAATTTGATGCGGTAATTATTAAAATCCTCAATGATTTTATAGTTGCCTTCGCCACATAATGTATCTAGTAATTCACGTAACTTGATCATAGTATAAGGACGTTGGCCCAATAGTGCAGCTAATATAACAAAGCGTCTTGTATCAGCTGAATCAGTAGGCTCAGGTTGAAGTTCAAGGATTTTCTCCCATTGATCAAGTCCGTACTCATCGGCAGTGTAAATATATTGCTCTTTGAATATTTTGATAAGCAAGTCCCATAGGACTTGTACCTCAACCGATTCAATCCTATACACTTCTTGAACGTCTGCAGCATCTTTGGTTACAGGAACAGCATAGTCTGATAGATTGATTAAACGTTTAAACGTTCCAAAGTTAACCGTATTATTCATATAGCCACCAACTCTACTTTACCCAATACAGGAATCTGATTATCTTTAAAATCCAATCGATTGATAGCACGATCGTTAATTTTAATTGTACCTACATCAATCACATTATCGATATCGATTAGTAGCGCTGTAACAATTGAGGTTCTCACCGATACAAAATTACCTTCATCTTGAGCAGCCCATTCTTCACGGCGTTTCAACAATTTATCTGATATTGCTTTTTCAACCTTAGATTGTATTTCGCTAACCGAGTGTCCGGCTTTCATATTAACTTGAATTTTGTAGTTAATAGTAATAGGTTCAGCGGACACAACAGTAACCGTATGTCCTATAGGAGCTAGTCCATAGCCTTTCCCTTGGTTAGGTCCTGGGTCAAATATATTTTGAACTTCTTTAACTAACTCATTGTCAGCCTTTGCAAACTCACTATTAACTATTACAAGTTTTACTGTTCCCCCTCCATTCCAACAGCGGTACACTTTAACGCCCCCAACACCGGCGATAGCAAGAGCTTTCTTTTTGTAATCTGCGCCATTGCCTCCGTAGGCGTTGGACTTAATCGCATCGAAATAACGCTTACGAAATACTTCAGTATCCTCTTCGTCCTCACCAGGTGTGATTAGCTTAGTAATACTTGCCTCCGTAAGGCCGTTAATTCCTGTAATCGGAGTTATAGTTCCTATGCTGTTATTAACGATGCGCCCTACAGTTTCAGCTTTTAACTTATACCGATGCTCAGCATTATTAATAAGCTCATTTACCGTAAAATTATACTCATTAAAATTAAATCGGCTACCAATAGGGACTGCAATATTGAACTTTCCCTCAAACTCTGCAAAAGTTGCGGCCTCAGGAATAATATTGAATTCTGCAGCGCGTAATATCAGATACTCGCGATCTGCAGTAGTAGCAAAAGACTGTTTTAAAATCACATCAGCCATAATATATAATTCGGCCATTTCAAAAGCAACTGGAGCTACGCTATCAAACATAACGGACCCTTCTCGTTTGTCATAACGGTCATTTGCTCGGTCTAGGATTCGTTTTGTAATCCTACTCGATGTCATGTGTTCATACAACGCCTCTCACCTCCTTTTTAATCCCTTGCAAAGTTCCATAAATGGTATCAACATCAAATTCAACCATGACATCGCCGCCATTATTGCTAAATTCAAAGTTATGGACCTTTGTAATTCTATCATCGTTTAATAGGGCCTCTTCTATACGTCGTTGCAGCTCAGCATAAACGTATGGAATAGGCTCTCCGAATAAATCTTGTAACTCGATGCCATAATTCCAACTATATATAAGATATTGATAGCGCTCTGTACTAATTATTTTATAAATCGCTTGCTCTATAGCATGCAATCTGTCAGCGTACCCGCGAACTTGACCATCTGTCCTAAAATCAATAGCATGTGTAAACGATGGTTCAATATAACTCACAGTATCAGGGATTAGTGTATCACTATTCTGTTTTGGTAAAAGTAAATTTTCTGCCATTATTTAGTTGTACACCCCCTATCTGGATTGTACCAACGGTCTAACGCAATATAACGTTGTCCGCCAGTTTCTTTTAACATTATGACTTTATCGCCTACAACTAGCTGATTATGTACAAGGTACTTTTTACGCCCCTTATACTCGTGATTATGGCTTGCAAATTCTGCATATCCACCACCACCTGAACGGTTTTCTGTAACGTGATCAACGCTCATTTCCATAGTCCATTCAGAGGTGTTCTTTGTAAGAATAATATTTTCCTCAGGTATGGTTAACTTAGGATCGATTTTAATTTCTAATGGAGATGCACTTACGACTTCACCAACAATTATCTCCATAGGCTCGCCATTTTGAATAACAGTACTCGCAATCTCTTTGATTATGTTTACAATTTTAAAGTATTCTGCATCCATTATGTCGCCCCCATTCTAATAATCTTGGTCGGAGCTTCATCATTACGCCATGCATAATTAACGTTGCCGTATTTCATAGCGTACCCCTTACTCGATGAATTGCCAAAACATCCCCCTGCACCGTCAGCAATAACAACATGATCATCGTTGCCATAAATTAACAAATCACCTTTGTTAGCATAGCCGTTAAATTGTTCTGTAACATAACCTTTTGCCTCTAGATTGTTTCGGAGTGTATCAACTCTTGATGTACCTTTGTTATATTCATCTGCGAGGTCTTTGTTATAATACGAGCCGGCAGCACATGCAGTATCTACACAGCCCTCGCTACCATATTGGCTAACTCTGCCATTGTTAGTGTTGAAAGCTGTATCAACTTGGCCAGAAGTTCCTCCTGCAGCAGTTACGCTGCCAGCCTTGGTTTTCTTTGCTGCTTCAATCTTCTTAACCGCTTCAGCATCTTCATCTTTTACCACTTCATACGCAGCATCATTGTCAACATATCTTAAATCCAAATCCATACCATGAAATCCGGTTTTAAAAGTATGTGTGACTGATGTAACCATCATGTAGTTATTGACTATAATATCCCCAAAGTTACGATTGATATAAACCAAAGAGCCTCCACGTACACGTACGTCTCCGATGACATTTTTCAGTTTAATCTCCCGAGTTTTCTTGTTCTTGTGGGCCATAATTGCCTTAGCTTCAGCCACTGCATTAATATCCTTCTCTTTAGGAATTATCAAATACTGTAAGCGCCCCCACTTAGCAATGTTCTTGTCATCTTTAGCAATAAATGTATTTTCCAGTTTGCTATCAGCTCCATTAGGAATAGTCCGTACAATTTTTACATAATTGTACGTGTCTTTATCAATGGAAGTCGTATACTGTACATCTTGCATGCATTCATCATCAATATAAATATCGGTTTTCATGGTTTCAAATGATGCAAGCCGTAATTCACCACCATCATCAAACAGATGATAAAAAGCGTGATTGGGTGTGAATATAGCTGTTTTATCTAACAACCGGCAAATCATTTCTTGTAAGGATGTGTCCTTAAATACGGTTTTCGGCGTGTCAGGTGTTTTCCATACAGTATTATCCATGTATCCACAGTTCAAATGATAGTCTTCCGCCACCATTTTAATAAACTCAGTTGCAGTCATCGCACCAATAACATAACAATCTTTATTTTTCAAATACCGCAATTGATCGTAGCAGGTTACTAAGATTGTATTCTTACCGTCACGCTGTTTTTCAAATACGAACCCAACGAATACGACGCCCCCATTCAGAGTGAACTTTACAGTATCGCCCTCTTCAAAGTTTAGATTTGGATCCTTAGGCACTTTGAAGGTCATCTTACTAGGGACACAGTCAACAGCTCTTGTGATTTGTATATCATCTTGTGGCTCAATTAACCATGCATCCCCTGTACTTTTATTTATGACGGTTAGAGCATAGTGTAGTTGTATCGGCATAGGTATCGGAGTGATAATGCCGTTAATTTGAGATTGCTCAACAGTTTTAGTTTCATTTACAGCCATTCACTACCACCTTCTTTTTTAAGTTGGATAACCTGCCCTACCGCCAAAGCGGCAGGAACTGCAATCTTATTAAGAGCAGCAATTTGAAATAGATTGTCTGTATTCCCTAATTGCTTTTTAACGATTTGCTGAAGTGTTTGACCTTTAGATGCTTTAGCTTGAGTAGTTACTGTTTTACCATCTATAGGCCGGTCCTGTTTAACGCTCCCTTTTGCAACACCATCCTTATCGGTTTTGACTTCAATTCGTTTAGCTCCCCACGGTTTCCACTGCTTCAATGTAACACTAGCATACGAGTCAAAGCCATTATCTGCATCTTCTTCGATGGTGTAATTTTCAAGTGTACACTTCATGTTAGTCATTGCTAGCATTTGTCCGTTTGGTTTCATCCGAACTACAATGAATTGGAATACGGTCTTAGTGGTCTTAAGCTTTTCTAACTCATCTATGTAATATTTAGCCTTTTTAGATTTAAATAACATAGATTCGTTAAATGGATAGTCAGAGTTTGGTAAAAGAAATTTGAAAGTCACATCAGTGAGTCCAGCAGGCTTTATAATATTCACTTCGCCTTTCCCTAGCAAATCCATTGTTTCATTTTTACCGTTTATTGTTGTAACCAATTCCTTAGGGGGAATCGGTATTTGCATCGTTCCCATATAGAAGTAATACATTTAGATTCCCTCCCTTTGAATTGTAAATGCGTCTTTTAAGCCTTTTGAGATTTGACTTGTAAAGCCGTCTAAATCTGTACCGTTATTTATTTCCACGTCGTTATTCATTTGGATATGAATGATATTAGCATCTTGCCACTTCTTCAGCGACTTATCGATAGCACTTTCACGAAGTGCCTTGATTTCATCGTTAGTCATATCAATAGACTTAGCAATCTTGCCAGTATTCTTTGCAGTTTTTCCGGTATTTTTCTTAGTCTTATCTGCCGCATCATGATCAGCGCCTGGTGTAAGTTTGCTAACGTCAAACTCTTGTGGAGTCTTTACGCCTGGCATATTTGTCATCAAATCACCGAGGCTAAGATTTGCCCCAATGTTATAGCCTTCTCCGAAGGCTCCTGTAACGCTAGAATAGTCCATCTTACCCATGACAGTTGTTTCACCGCCGGCAATCTCGAATCGTTCTAATACTCCAGTAGACCCTCCGACTTTATCGATATTTACACCAGGGATTTTATTAATCGCATCGATAATATCGTTAATCCTAGCTTTTACGAATTGCCAAATACCGTTCCATATATCAATAAACAAATTAGCTACTGCATGTAACGGGTCTTTGAATACGTTGGCTAAGAAATTAACAAATGCTGCGATGATATTCCAGCCCAATGCAAATACATTGAAAATAACGGAACCGAAAGCCCAAAAAGCGCCAACTACGATTCCTAGCACGCTAATATTCGCTTCACAGAAATAGTTAATAGCTTCTACCGCTAAGTAGATTATGACTATAACTGCAACAATTAAACCGATTACCCATGTTAATGGGCACGCATACAATGCGGCGTTCAATCCTTCTTGAGCTACAATCATTGCTAACAGAGCAGCAGTTTCCGCCCAATCCGCTACAGCCTTAATTGCCATAGCACCGGCAGCGAGAATTGTTCTTCCGGCTGCTATCCCGGCTCGGATTGCATAAAACGCCATAACGCCGCCCAATATTATCATCGCTGTATACATGATAGGCGAGTGCTGTCTAACAAAATTAGATAACGTGTTGAATGCCCCTACTGCAGTATTAATCGTTTCACCTATAACGCCTACGAGCCAATAGAATACTGGCGCTACAGTTTGAATAGCCCCAGTTACGTTGTCCACTAACTCACGGACGCCCTCACTATTAGCAAGGTCGGATATTCGCTGGAACACAGGTTCGAACGCCCGAATAGCTTTATTCTTAATCGACTGCATATGATCGCCCCAAGTTTTAGGAAGCGATTCAAACTGCTTTTCAATCTCAGGCAAGTTATTCATAATAGCGTTTTTAATTACTTCAGCAGTAATCTTACCTTCCGAGGCTAGCTTCTTAAGTTCTCCGCGGGACACGCCCATAGATTTAGCAATGATGTTTTCAATCATAGGCGCGTTTTCAGCAATAGACCTGAATTCGTCACCTTGTAATTGCCCACTGGCTAGACCTTGAGTTAACTGGAGCATAGCGTTCTTTTGTGCTTCTTTCGATGCACCGCCGATAGCGAATACCTTTTGAATACCTTCCATAAATTCTACGGCTTTTCTTGGATCTGGGAATGCATCATGCGCAGATTGAGATACCTGGATTACAGCGTCCGCCATTTCCAAATAACCGCCTCTTGCACGTTGTGCGGATTCAAATATCTGCTTATTTAGGTAAATAGCGTTTTCCTGGCTCCCAGCCACCAATTTAAGGCGAGCTTGCACCTGTGCCCATTCCGTAGCAGTATCTTGGATTGATTCGATAGCACCTTTTATGGCGCCAACGCCGTTCATTACCGTACTAGCCAACAGATTGCCGGCAAAGCTGTTCATGATACCGCCCATGCTAGCTTTTAGCGTTTCACTAGCATTGGATACGCCAGTCATTTTATTATGTAGTGTATTCATAGATTGGTAGGCTTTTGTGGTAGCATTTGCTGCAGCATTCATAGCAGTAGGAATATTGGTTGACAAACTAATATAATTCGAAAGTGTAGCCATTCATTACCCCCTTTTCGCCTTATTCAGCTCAGCTTGTTCATCTTTAGCATGTTGCTGAATAAAGGCCATTACTGCTGCTTTTTCGTTTATGTCCATATCCGCAAAAACAGATGGTCGCACATGGTATTTTACAAATGCCAAATATGCGAACATAGTTTCTGTTTCATTGGATTCTAGGAGTTTTTTACTTCTTTTACCTTATCTTCCATGCCGACATCATATCCTTGAGCCTCTGTTACAGCCGCCAAAAGGTCAGCATATTCACCAGGTGTAAGCATAGCTTTTACTAATTCCACCGGCTCAGTAACGCCCCAACTATCCTGTAGCTCAGCATCATATAAATTCGGGAATGTGATTGCTTTGGATAATACATCTTCGTTATATGCAGTTACATCAAAGCGTTCTTCAGATTGGCGAGAAATGCGGTCGGTAATACGCTTTGTGTATTTTTTGCGCATCTTTTCAGTCTCCTCAGTAGCCAACGTTTTAATCTTCCAAGCTACCGGCTCACCATTTGCCTTGATACGTTTAGAAGCAACATATTCCGTTTCGTTAACTATATCAACGTTTTGTTTTAAAAATGCGCTTAAATTTTCAGCCATTGTAAAAACCTCCTATAAAAAAGGGAGCAAGCACTAGGCTTGCATCCCATCTAATTCATTAAAGTGTTGAACATATTTAACGCCTTCATAAGTGAAGTTATGTTCTTGCTCAATATATTTGCCATCAGCATCGAATTCAGCTGCCGTTAACTCATCAAGGTTTACACCTTTCAAAATTACGGAACGTCGACCAGCTTTAGAAGTTGGATCATGGTTAACTACTTGCATGTCAAAATAAGTATCAACACCAGTCTTTAAGTATTTTTCAACCATCTTATCAAACAATGCTGTATTGTGGTAAATCGTTAAGCTGCCACTATATTCAACAGAAGTGGATTTGTTCCCGGCACCAATGCGACCTAGAATAGCTACTTTTTCTTTATTCTTTTTGATTTTTGCGCTTAATTTCTTAGCCTGGAACAGCAAGTATCTATTGCCGTCGGACACGATATAGCAAGATGCCAATTTGGAAGAAATGACATCAGCTGCTTCCATCGTTTTCAAAGCATCTAAAATTTCATCTGCCATATGTTACCTCCTACGCCACTACAACAGTCATATATAATTTTTCCATTGCAACAGTTGGTTGCAATTGGACGTCAACAAGAACATCTTCTTTATGTTCGCCTTGACTAGGAATAGGAATATCCTTATCTGTAAAGTTTTGAATTGCACGCACACGAGCGTATTCTTCAGCCAACGCTACCAAGTCATTCCAAAGGGCCTCACGGTCAACTTGATCATTCTGAGATTTACCAAGATAAGTTCTATTGAATAAACGCGCAGAATCAACCGCCCAATTATCAAGAACCCGAATAACCTGGTTCATAGCAAAGTCACGTGTTTTTTCTTTGCTGAATTCAGTAAATGTATTGATGTCTTTCAACACACGAACATCCCCTTGGATGTTTCCGCTTACCGAGTCAGATACAGTGTGGAACACAAACATACCATTGGTAATCGCTTGTTGTAATTCATATTGTTTGTACTTAGCATTAACAGTATATTCGCCATTATAGATAGTATTAGTTACAGATTTATTAATAGGGCAAGACGCTTCTTGACCTAATGTCCAATACACTAAAGAGCCTTTTTCTGCGCCAGTGTCAGTAACATCGTTCAATACAGAAATAACACCTTCATCGTTAACCTTTTGTTTGCCGTGAATAACCAATTGGAACTTAGCTCCAGTTTCTGTTCGTGCACGTTTAGTAAAGTTAATTAACAAGGACTTGATTGTGTCATCCGCACCAGCATACCCAATTGTATTGAAGTAGTACGGCTCTAACATTCCTAATCCATCTTGGTAGTTTTGAGCTGTAATTGCTGCGCCATTCGAACCACCGGTCAATGGAGTGTATGCAGTAGCAGTTAATTGAGCAGAACTTTTGAAGTTTACATAATCATTAGACGCAATGTCTGAAATTACCCCGATATTACGTTGTTCAGCCACTACTTTACGAACACCATCACTTGTAAGGTATGTCGTTACAACGTACTTTCCGCTATTGTCAGGGTCTGCCTGAATAGATACCCCTAAGTCGTTACCACGAACACCGCCATATTTAGCAGTAGCAACCGCATTGTCCGCTTTTACAGCATCACCATTCAAGCGATAAAAATAACCTGTTTTGAGCCCAATGAACAGGTCACGTAGACCTTTTAATTTTTCATGAGCATAATCATAACCAAAGATTTTTTGACAAGATTTTTGGAAGTCGTCGCTATCAACGCGAAATACTTCACCTGTTGGGCCCCAATCTAAGCTCAACATCATCGCACCAAAACCACGATCAGATACATCTGTACTAGCGCGCAATTTAGATACGAAATTAATATATGTACCTGGCATTACTTTGTTATAAAACAAAAATGTACCGCCGCCTAAAGCCATATGTTAGCCTCCTATTCATTAATATCAACAATAACAATGCGCGATAGTTCTCGCGCCAACAGTTGTTCGATTTCTTTGTGAGTATACATCACAGAAGTATCGAGTACAGCGTTTAGCAAGTCCGCATAGCGGCCATACGTTTCAGACTGTACGATTTGTTCAACACTAAAGCGTGGCTCATCCTGAACCGGCACTTGTGTTTCTTGTGTTTCTTTAGCCATCTTTTAACCTTTCTGTTAATTCCATTCGTTTCATATGATCAATTGGTTTGGATACGGCGCGGAGTATATTTTCGTACGTTACGAAGAAATGTAACACCCCATCAGAAATCTTATACTTCATTCCAGTCCCCATAATGGTACGTTCCCCAACTTGTACAAATTCAAGTAATTGATATAACACTCTAGGAATATCAATAAGTTTTCTCGTATCTGTAACCACATCAAGATTATTGGCGTAATACATGATGTCTAAATCCAAAGATGTGTTATAAAGATCACCAATATGTCTGCCCATGCTAGGCTCAATCACCTTGATATAAGCACATGGGAATGTCATATTGTTTTCTTTAAATTCTAGGTATATAGGCACATTCAAGGCCTTATGTACAGTCTTAGATACGGCCGTTAATATATCAGTATCCACCATGCTTTTCAATCCATTTCTTTAATGTAATTTCCATAATACGTTTAGCGTTCTTGTTGACCACCTTTTCAGCTTTCTCATGCATATATGCACCATCAACCCAAGGTTTTTTCAACCTACCACCTTGCATCACACCGCCTTTAGATTGACCTATCCATGGAAGAAATCTCCCAACCTCTTGCCGATGACCATCATTAAGGAACGAGGCGTAAGAGGATGTGTTAAACACCCTAATCCGCCCCGTTCTTTCGTTCAGTTGATATCTACCAACACTCCAAGATTGGCGGGTATGCTCACTATCAAAATACTTCGTTTGTACTTTGCCGTCTTGCATGAATTTAACCGATCGTTTTCCGACTGGTGTATTCAATTTAGCTTCCCGCACATACACGCTGGCCAATTCCTTCACAACTTGCTTGTTAAAATTCTGAAGACTGCCCGACTGGCTCAGTTTAACTAAGCTACGATTAAATTCAGCAAATTCGTCCATATCAAATTCAACGCCCATATCAATGTACCTCTAAATTTTCGAGTTGCACCTCTTGATGGGTGTCGTATCGTGCGGAAATCGATGCACTGCGAAAAAGTTGCTTTGTATTTCGCCCTGTAACAGCTATTCGAGAGCCTTTTGGTATGATTACACTAGGCGAACAGAAAAGGCTCGTATACTGCGTAAATTTTGGGATTTCAGTTATATTGGCAGTATTCGATGTTTTATATGACAATCTGCAAGGATATGGGCCGTCAATTTTTGTTGATTTTGCCATTATCCCTGTTTCTTCGTCCATTTGGTCGATTTCAGTTTCAATCGTACATTCACAATCGTAAAGTTTCTCGATTTGCTTTGTGTACTTCTCTACCATTTCAGCCGTCGGAAGCATGTCAACTCACCCTCTCCATAATTTGCGAATATTTGAGCCATTTCTTTCAACCTATCCTCTGCACTTTTACTGCTAAAACTCACTTGAGTGTCACCCATTTTAATCTGTGTAGGCACGTCTAAGTTTTCAACACCAACTAACGCAACAATATTGGTTTGTAAATACGCTCCGACTACCCGATGCACTATTACGTGTTCGAGTTCAGTCGGTAGCGTTTTACAGTTAATAATATTGAGTACTCGTTGGGTTTCTGCAGTAATCAGATAGTTAAGAATAGGTGTTTCAATATCAACGCTTTTATTCGTTATTGTCAGAATTAGATCTAGAATTTTTTCTAACATTCTTCACCAATCCTTTGCTGTTCGTAGTTTCCTCTACTGTTGGATTTTCTTCCGTGTTCGTAGTTTCCTCTACTGTTGGATTTTCCGTCTTGTGATATCGTCTCAATAGCATTCCCATAATTTCACCTACTATTTTTTAAATGTTGCTTTTACAACTTTGGATTTATTAGTTAATGCTGCAATGTAATGTTCAGTTACTGTAATAACGTTTGTACGTTTTAATACATCACGATCAGTTTCAACTAATGCATCACGTTTCATGAAGATTGTTACTGCTGGAAGTGCTGGAATGCCATCTTCTGCTTCTGGAGAAACTTGAACGATATAGTTGTTGAAGTTGCCAGCATCTTCTACGATTTTACGAGATATAACAACGTTGCAACCAGCGATTTTACCAAGCACACCACTAGCCATTACATCGTTGCCGTATTTGTTTTTGTCGATGAAGTTAGGGTCTTTACGTAATGTTGCTTCTTGTGCTGGAGAAATAAATAAATATTTCACCACGCCTTCTTGTTCTTCATCAAATTTAGCAACCGCATCAACAATGCCATTGTAAGAGATTGCACTTGTAGAAACAGAAGTGAGTGTAGCACCGCTCAATGCAGCCAATACATCATTATCAACTTTAGATGCAATGGACATAGATAATTGTTGAGCAGCAGCACCAACTGGGTCGCCTAAACCTGTGAGGATAGCTTTATCAGTCAATTCAACTGCTTTACCAGCCTCTTTGATTTTGTAATCATCGTGAGATGCAGTCATTTGGTCTGTATCCATCGGAGTACCTTCTGTAAGGTCTACCGCATCACCGATATAACCCCATACTGGTACTGTTACACTTTCACCTGGTTGACCTACCAAAGTATTATCGAATGTTGCGATTTGTGTAAATTTAATTGCTTTAGGCAAGGCAGCGGACACCATGTCTGCCATCACTTGCGGTTTAATCATGTTAGTAGAAGTAGTTAATGCCATTAGTTATCTCCTTTTGATAATTGGTTATAAAGTTCTTGATTTTCATCGTAAAGTTTAGAGCGTTCAGCATAGTTCATCTTTGCAAATTCCTTTGATGTAATCGTAGGTGTGCCGTGCTTACCGCCCTCATTGCCAGCTGGTGTGCCTGTTGGTTTTGTGTTTTCGCCAAATAAAAAAGGGTTCTCTTTCATGACCGCATCTAATTGGTCTTTTAACCCTTTAATTTCGCCATTTTCAATTTTTGCATCGTTTAGATCTAACAAAGCACGCACAGCTTTATTGTTCTTAGATTTGACACCACTCAATGCCGCATTAACGATACTATCGATTTCCATGCTTTTGATTTTCGCCTCGTATTCAGCGGTTCTTTTGTCTGAATCGGCTTTCAATGCATCGATTTGTTTCTTTAGTTCGTCGTTACTAGCATTAGCTTTTTGAAGGTTATCAATTTCACCACGTACCTTTGATAATTCCCCCTCCACTGATTTGAGTTTGTCATTTTTCGCATTAAATTGGTCTTTGGATACGTAATTCTTGCCATAATCTTCTACCACTTTGTCTGCTACTTCTTCACTCAAACCTAACTTCATTAATTCGTCTTTAGTCATATTGACCCCCTTATACAAATACCCATTTCGCTTTATTTTCGTGAGCCACACCTCACGGCTACGGTCTTGTTGTTTTACGCCTAACAATACTAAAACGGCAATCAAAAAAGCAGCCGTTAAGTTGCTTATTAGTTAATATATTGTTTTTCCCATTCTTCATAGGTGATAGCACCATCCACATCGATGCTTTTATCATCTTTATTTCTGCCTGTTCGTGTTTCACCCTCTAACCCCTCTATATAAGGGATAGTAGTAGAACGACAATAGCAATGGAAGGGCGGAACAGTGATGCCAGGTTTAGCATCAACACGTCTAACAATCTTTCTATCCATACGCCTACAAATAGGTGATGTATGACTATCTAACGTGGCTAGTATCTCCAACTTATCAACATCAAGTTCTGCCATACTATCAAGAAAGCCCTGTTCATGTACTCGTGCTGTTTCTGTTTCTACTAGCCGTTTAGCGTTGCTATACGATGTTTTCATTCGCTTGCTTAGGTTATCCGCCATTGTGTCAGCACCTTGACCAATCATCAACGCTTGCGTGAAATCATTCTGCAGGTTAGCTACTAGCTTAACCTTATCATTCCATATGCGACTGCTGAAATCTTGGCCATCATTAGCCCATTGGCTATTTATAACACTATCAACACGCTTACCATCAATACTATTAATCATTGAGTACGTGCCTCGTTGTGTTTGTACCGTGTATGCACTTTTATATACTGATGATCTATACACATCATCAAGCATATTCTTAACAGATACATTTTGACTATGTGCCATGACTTCTATTTCATGCACCATATTGATATACAGCATTTGCTCACGGCTTAACCGCTCACGAATTGATGCATTAGATAGCATTTGTTGGTGTTCCTTAGACATTCCGAATTGTTTCGCCTCTTTTTCAAACTCTTTCAAGTCCATCTTAAAGGCTTTCATTTCGTACTTATCTAGTAGCTTTCGTGCTTCTTGTAACGTAATGCCGTTTTCATTGGCAAATCTTCGATACCAATCATTAATGGCCTTTTCTATCCGCCGTAACGCTCGTGCATACTGCTTTTTGATTTCCTCATCGGTTAACGTCGCCTTTTGAAATGCTTCATCTAGGATGCGTTCATACCGCTTTTGCCAGTAATCATTCGCCATGTCCATCACCACCATTAGGAATTACAAAGTCAGGCATTAATTCGGCCTGTTCTTTCTTCAAACGTTCTAATTCCTCATTGGTGTCTAATGTCCATGGGTGATTAGATACGATTGTTTCATTGGAGATGATACCTACACTATTACGGCAATTATTGATAATTTCACTTTCATTGACTGGTGTAAGTTTATTAAATATGAATTCCACATCATCAAGTGCGTTACTACCTAGGATGTTATAGTACTGTCCGATAAACTCTAGCATCTTTTCAAATGATGCCTGGAATTCAACTTCAAGTTGGTTACTATCTAAATCAATATCAGAATACATGCTCATGATGTTCATCTGATTAGGATTATTAGCCATTCTATCATCTTTCGCATCAAATCCACGGCCATTTTCTATAATTGCCGTTTTTAATGCATGGATAATAAATTGATAGTTAGCCGTATTCACTTCAATATGTAAAGCCTCAACACCACCATCACCATTTACAGTATTAATCTTGACCGCTCCATATTGGGCTAGATTTTGTCTAAAATCTGCTAGGTCTGTGCCGTCATAGTTCTTCAATATCAGAATGGTATTTCTACTATCTTCCATCATGTTATCTGCTAACATCGAATACATATCATTTAATGCATCTTGTAAGCACTTAACACGATTAATAATAGGCTGTTCTGTATGATTACCCTTGAAACAGATTAAAGGTACTTGGCCCCAATCATAGAACACGTTGCCAGCATTGATATAGCGTTTCTCGTCTTTCTCTTGATTGATGTACAAGTTTTGATTTTGATAGGTGTAATACTTTACTTTGTCTTTTGTGTAAAACTCTACAAAGGTCACTGTCTGATTAGCACCTAGCGGAGCATACACTTCCATGTCGTACATATACACAAATGCATCTAACTGCGTATGATCATCATCACGCCAAAACGGAATAATGTTTTCAGGCTTTAAACGTTTAAACGCTATATCACCATTTGCGTTAATATACGGATACAAGTACCCTTTACCAGCTATCTGCGAATCGCTGCATACGTTTAATAGTGTACGTTGGAATTTACGATTAAATATATCAGTGATGCGGTCATCTTCCGTCTTAATTTCAAGCGGTTTACCTAGCATATAGTTGACTTTTTGGTCTACCAAATCATCGATTTTATTATCAACGATTTTGTTGTTCGGTAGGTTTTGCAACTCCATCACTTTTCCATCTTCGATGATGGTAGTCCGCTTTTTGTTTAGAACGTCATGCTTCCCCTCGTAGTATCGTCTACCGGTCAGCATGTCTTTTCTTTCTTTACCGCTTAAAAATTTACGTATTTCATTTTGCAAGAATTCACGTTCAGAGATACCACTATTCCCTTCTATGATCGCTTGCCACATTTCGTTAATTGTTAGCATTGTACCTCCTTACCAACTAAATCTTGCACCATCCATAATTTCACGTAAGCCATAACGCACCGCATCGATGGTATGGTCATTATGTTTTGGATAGCTAGAAATGAAATTGCCATCTTTATCCTGTGCAAATTCGTAAGACATAAATTCACGATACGCATTAGGACAACGTTTTTTATCAATGTAAATCTTCGCTCTATCTGATAGCCATTTAATACTAAAATCACGGCTATCTGGACCTTTACGCACTGGATAGGCTCTTATACCTAATTCTGTGAATTCTGCTATAGATTTAGGTTCTGCACTATCACAATACACAGGCCTATCACCTACTTTATCCTTGATGAGGTTAACGGCTTTCTTATTGGTCAATTTAGTGCCATACACCTCATCATAGATATAAATAGTGTCGTGCTTTTCATCGTAGTTCATTTTCATGTATACGAATGGATCTGTCGCAAAACCAAAATCAATTCCATGGAATACATTATCAAATGTATCTATGATTTCATCTGTGATGTCTAATTCTTCAACATTAGGGAATACATCACCACCTGTACCAGTTACTTCGCCCATATATTCATGTGCGTACAGGTCAGGCCGTGCCTCTTTTAACTTTTCGGCTTCATTAACGAATTGTTGCCCTAGCCACTCCACAGGAACCATAGTGTAATCACTTTTGATTACCATTCTATCTGCATCATCTGTTAATTGTTCTACGTTCACCCAATTATCACGGCTTTTAGGTGGGTTAAACGAATAAAAACACCAGTACTTATCACCACCACGTAATAAGGATTGGTTTATATTTCGTATTTCATTCATGCCAGCGAATTGGTCGAGTTCTTCAAACCATACTATACCGACATACCCAAATGGTAATTTAATTGATTTTACTTTTTGCGGATCATCAACACCTAGGAATAATATTCGCTGCCCTGTTGGATTATAGATAATCTCTAATGGTGATTTCTTGAACGTAAACTTATCAGATACACCCAACTTCTCGATACACCACTCTATTTGAGCGTATACGGAGTTTTTTAACGTCTGCCCTACTTTACGCAATACAACAGCATGACAATCTTTGTTACTCATCAAGGTATCTACCACTTCAATGCCAACAAATGACGATTTAGTACTACCACGACCACCAGTCAACCAGTAATGCGTGTGCCTATGCCGTTTAATATCAGCACTTACCACGTCATAATGTGGAATAATAACCTCAGTTAAATCAACACGCTTGAACGTATCCTGTATTGGCTCGTCATTCTCTGTAAGTCCTCCAGATACATTCAATACGAATTCGGCCGCCTTATTATCACCATTGATTGCATTTACTACCTGTTTTAGTACAATGGCCGTCTGTGCCGTTATATTCAACCCCTTAGCACTTGCAAGGCTCTTTATTTTCTCGTCTACTTGGCCATCTTTTAATGGAGTATCTAATAATGTATTGGTTATTTCCTTCCATGTACGTTTCTCACGCCGTTTCTTTCCGCTAGCTATTCCACCTCGTGAGCAAAATTCACTGCGTTCTTCTTTAGACATTTTGTCAATGCTTTTTAAATTGTCAGTCCGTCTAACTTTGCTCACTTCCTTTCTCTGTTAAATCTCTGTTTAAAACATTAATATACGCCTCTACGTCCTAATCTACTGGACTTTGTGCTGTTTCTATATTGTTTAGAAACTGCGGTTCCAATAGCATTTTTGCTTACGTCTAATTCATTTAAGCGTTTATTACTAGCCTCTCTCTGCTTTGCATATGCTTTATCATATTCTTTCAATTGTTTATTGTTATAAGTTTTGATGGCGAGCCCATTACTTTTAGCATGCCTTTCCAATTGCTTAATAGATGTTTTTAGGTTGCTAGGACGTCCATTTTCTAGTAACACACCAGCATTATTCATTCTGAACATGCTAGTCTTACCATCTTTAAATGTTATCGATATAGCACTTTTCCCACCTAAACCAGCACCTCTACCGCCCATATATTCACCTCTTCATCTTGTCAGTTACTGCATTGCTTATGTACGTTACATCGCAATCGAATGTATACCCTATATCACCGCCATATACGATTACGTTATGCGGCTTAACTACTTTCATGCATTCGTCCATACCTTGTACCCATATATCAAATGCATCTTTACTTCTTTTAACGCCTATAGTTGATACCGCTATCGTTCCGCCTGTTGGTAGTCCATCAAAAGCGAAATCATAGCTATCTGTACCAGCCCATGACACAGTAGGAATAACAGTACACCCATAATCTTGCATCATTTGACCGATTAAGCGACTTCTATATGTATTCCATATCATCATCGCTATTGGCATGTTCGTGTATAGGCTAAAATCAGGTGTTAATACACAATCATAATCTGCAAGCATGGTGCAGTAATCTTCCGGACTATTCCATACTCTTTCAAATTGATAATCATCAAGGAAGAAATGAACCCCTACGCCTTCTTGTGGAGGTGTACTTTTGCAATAATTAAACCCCATTAACGACTTCGGCGTGTGTATCATCTTATCCAATGTAGGTATGTCATATATCCCTGTGCATCTGTTTTCATCAAAATCATACAAGTTATATGCATTAGCCGTCCGCTCACGCTCGTTTTCCTTTTGCGGTAATTCTATTTCAACTGTGTCTACTGGATCAGCAATTTCAAATCCAAAGTCCGACATATCGAAATCAAATATTTCATTCATCTCTAATGACAAAATACCTTTATCCCATTTAGATGCCTCGGCTACTTTGTTATCCGCCAGTCTGTACGCTTTTATTTGCTGGTCTGTTAGATCATCAGCAATAATACAAGGTACTTCTTCAATACCTAATGCATGTGCTGCCTTATATCTGGTATGTCCACATACAATTACATTATTTCTATCAATGACAATAGGCACTTTAAACCCAAATTGTTCAATTGATTTGGCTACTAACGGAACGGCTTTATCATTCTTGCGTGCGTTATTATCATATGGAGTTAATTCATGTAAGCTTTTCGTTACAATTTCCATTATTTAAGAACCTCACCGCCTTTCCGTTTTAACTTGCCTTTATCCTTGCGACATATTCCGCAATGTGGTTTACAAGAATGTTTAGCCGTTATATACGTCTGACACAAGCCGTTATATTCTATTGCATCAGCAGTGCATATTCCATATTTATCATTGTTCAAGCAATGCTTTCTATCGCAATGTACCTGTGTCATATTTCCCTCTTTTGTTAGTTTTATACAAAAAAATGAGATATATCGCCGTGGATACACCCCATTTTATGATAGTTTTATTCATTTTGTTTGTATTGATCACTCAAAACCGAAGTTATACCATTGAACTCTTGCCAATGTAACACATAGGTTTTAGCGTTCCTTCTAAAACTCTATAGCTTGTTAAGTACCTAGGAAACAAATATAACTCCAGTTTTCAATGATCACTCAAAATTGTATACCACACAATTAAAGCCTAAGCACGTTCTAACCTTTGTTAAAACGCAAGCATGGTACACACTTTTCAACAATCATTACACACTCAATACCAGTAGCTAACATTTGATGAATTATAATCACGTGTTAGGCTAAGTAATAACAAGTATATGAATAGAGGCTGCTAGCTGCCAGTATTCAATGTGTAACTAATGTAGGGTAAGTTCGTATCTATGAAAGTGATAATGTATAAGCTATATGCGATGATATTCGACTTACCCTATATCAGTTTGCAGTAAAATTTACATATAAAGTTTTTGTCTTAACACATACTTCAAAATTGAAATTAGAAAAAAGTATAGTGTTGTTTCCTTAGTAATCAATTATGGTTGCGCTGCTACTCTGCGACCGTTAGCGCTATACGTTCCATTTTGCCCATATACAACAAAGGCACGCTCTTATATGGGCGTGCTTGTTGTTGTGTTTGACTTCCTAAGGAAAGAGTGAGTAGTAGTCGCTTAGTGGCAACTTCTACATATATATTATACCTAATAGCAAACTGTAGGTACATGGACAATCACGGACATTTGCGGACATTATAGGACAAGTTTTCGCCCAAATTCCAATAATGCTTTTTGCTTGTATCGTTTGGCCTGTTTTGTTGAGTAGCACCCAATCATTTTATAAGCATCTTCGGTTGTATTGTTGAGTACAAACTCATAACGCAAGATGATTGCCCCTAGTTTTTCATCTAGTGCATCTATCTTAGTGATCGCATCGCATTTTAACTTTGATAGTTCATCAATACGCTTATCACGTTCTGCGACTGTATCAAGAAATCTTGCTACGCTACCCTCTAACCCTTGCGGAGTTCCACCGCCTGTTACTCTATCTTTACTGTAATCAATCGCACCTATTGATGTAAGGTTCGCTCGTAGTTGATTGATTTCTTCCTTGATAGATGCAATCTGTACATCAATGAGTTTAACAGGTTGTAGGTACTCAACCGCAATTTCTATTAGTTTCTTTTCATCATATTCTCCCAAACACTTCACCTCACATATACATAGACACAATCAAGCATGTTATAGTTATAAACAAAACAAACTCAAGTAAACACTCATACCCATATTTATCACATATTCTAAATCCCCATATAGCGGATAATACATACATAAGTATTTTCACGATTATAAAATCCATGTATTTACACCTCTGCTAGTTTTGCATAGTCCCAACTTGATACATCGATATTATTTTTACAAGACCACGATGTAGAACCGCTACACCATGCATGAACTTTTCCATCTTTAAAAAATGCAAAATAACGATTTTGCCACTCGGCAATTTTAAGACCTTTAACCAATATAGGTGTATCAACTGGTACTTTCGACCAGTCAACAATACCTAATTCTTCTGCGATGTTTAACACTTCATTCTGCTCTATTTGGGGCATTATTTTACTTATGTTATTAATACACTTTATATGGCCGCCACCATTCACATCTAATATGCCGTCATCCATAACTGGTCTTTTTGTTGTTACAAATGCAATATTATCGACATTCTTAACATAATATTTCCACCCATCATCATATAGCTTTTGAAGTAACCACTCTCTACCTTGTTTATCACTAATCATAATCTTCTACCTCTCTGTAAGTCGTTTCAAATTCACTTGCCTCATGAACTTTAATTTTACCTTTATGATCTTTAACAATATAATTACCCTTAAAGCATTCGATTCTTCCATCATCTGTTGTGATTTCTAATGATGCGTTTTCATACCAATCAATACCAATTACATCACCAATAAAATCGACTATTTCCATAACGTTAGTGCCATCATATTGCATAGCTTGAATTTCATTAACCCTTTTCTCATATCGTCTAAACACTTTCTATCCACTCTCCTTTTTCCTCGTTCCATTCAAACCTAACTTCATCTTCTAAATAAAAGTTATCATCTTCATCAAAGCCATAGCTTTTGTCATACTCAATGGCTTTACCTATATAGAACACAGTTTCTTTGCTCTCAAATGCAAGCTGGCACAAGAAATCAAATGCATCTTGATAGCTTTGAGGCGCTATGTAAAAGTCGGAATGTTCTACATATCCACTATAATCTAACATTTCCATTACTAATCCCCATTGATAACGAATTGTATATTTGATGTTTAATTTTAAGTCTTATTTTATCAACAAAAAAGTCCAACCTCATGCAATGTTCAATCTCAAATATTGTTGATAATTCTGTAATAGTAACATTTGATAACTTATATATAATTTTTATGCTACCATCCTCTCTTTCAATCTCAGGTTTATAGATTGTATCACCAATAACGATTGTTAAAGCACTAGATAACAACTCTAAATTAATCATACACACCCCCATATTGTTTATCGATTTCATATCTATATTGTGATATAACTTGTTTCTTTATATCCAATGCAAGTTGCTCTAACGTAAGATTTAAACCTCTCAATTCAATCAACGGTAATTCTATACCTATATTGATATTGCCGTATTTGTAGATTAACCTAAATCTATCAAAATCATATGTAACTTTAGGTTCTAGCAAATCATCGTTATAAACAAAGGCCAACGCACGTTGCAATGTGTAAATCGTATCTTCCATACCAATTCTTTGTATATCGTTATAAATCCTCATACTTACCTCTTATAACCCTATCTCTTCACATTTAAGACCTTTGGCTACAACACGATCTATAAATTTAAGCATCTTGCCATATTCTTTTTGCGTGATGAAACCATCATCGTATGCCTTATCTATAAATTGCTTATGATTTGTAAGCATCTGAAAGTCAACGCAACTATATGCCATTTTTTTTAGTTTTAAATAATAAGACCGCATACTCACCTCTTATGATAGGGCGGATATTTCACCGCCCATATCCTTTACATAATCAACCCATTGAACTCAACACGTGTTTGAACATCATAATTGTAATTCCTATTAACAATGTAAATATCCAAACAATCATACACACCAATAGTGCATTAAAAAAATTATCTTTCTTACACATTCTTTATTCCTTTTCAGCTTTATTTCCTGTAATCATTTACCTGTGCTACCAAAACCATTTTCACCACGTTCAGTTTCCCCTAAATCGTCAACTTCGATGACGTTTGTTTTAATGATTGGCATCACAATCAATTGTGCTATACGTTCACCACGTTTAATCGTGTAATCTTTGCATGATACGTTGTCAAATATTGCACATATTTCTCCAACATAATCACTATCTATGATGCCTACACTATTAGGTATTCTAAGCGGTGTTTTATGTAGACTACTTCTTGGTGCTAGTACTCCTACACAACCATCAGGAATTTTAATCGCTATCCCTAAAGGTATTTTCTTTTGACTATCCGCTGGCACGATCGCATCAAATGGACAATACAAATCTAACCCAGCTGCATCCTTACTCCCTCTTGTTGGTAGTTGTGCGTATTCATTAACTAATTTCACTTTCATTTGTTCCATGTTCCTCACTCCATTCACTTTCTTTGTATATACGGAAGAAATCATCCGCACTCATTACGACTAACCAAGGTTTATTACTTTTTTTCCAAGCTACTATAGGCATATCGCCATTCTTTTTTGCATCATGTTCCGCTTGCTCATAGGCTTTACGGACATTCAGATTTTCAACAAATTTGACTTCTTGATGTATGTTTGGCAGTCCTACACAGTCCGATGCATCACCTGTATTGCCGCAATATTGTGCAGTTCTACGGACTTTATCGAACCCATGCGACCTACACACATCTCGCCACATTCGTTCACCTC
>ERZ773009.568-NODE-568-length-26799-cov-4.574297_pt1 | contig 26799 bp, 5 predicted proteins | sample MGYA00580663_ERZ773009 | MGnify/ENA primary metagenome ERZ773009 (study PRJEB29015, sample SAMEA2737969) | human oral metagenome | biome: human oral; feature: human-associated habitat; material: dental | place: China | collected 2026 ... | reverse complement strand
AATCTTACATAAAATCAAGATAAAAATACAATATACACAATGAGGATTAAGCAAATCTTAAGCAAGGCTTTAAAATTAAACAAAAATAAAAAAATCTTAATAAAATAGAAGAAAAAAAAAAGAAAATGTAGTACAATAAAAGCAAATCAACATATAGGTATAGATATTGATGGGTTAGAGTGTCAGAAGTTGGAATGGGCGGTAGTATACTATTGCGTATCTATTTGTGGTACTCAATCATAAGATATGCAAAGGTGTTTTGTTTGTCCATCCGGTCTTTGGCACTCTGGCTTATTTTTATTTATACGAACTATTTACATTTCGGATTCTGTCGAATATTGCCCTAGGGGTTCGAGAGTGTTTAGTGTGTTTGATTTGTTATAGTAATTTTACTAAAATAATGAAAAGGAGTGTGTATGGAAAAAAGAAGAGTAATCAAGACAGCACTTGCTTTATCTTTGGCACTTGGACTCGGCTTTGCTTATTCAGGCACGGCACATGCGGTTTCCGGTTGGACTAACGAGACCGGTGAGTGGCAGTATCTGGATAGGGATGATATGCCGTTGAAAGATGTCTGGAAACAGAGTAAGGGCTATTGGTACTATCTTTCTTCAGAGGGAACCATACTCAAAAGCCGCATTTTCAAATGGGGCAGCGGTACCTTCTATGTAGATGGGGACGGCAAGATGCTGAAAAACTCATGGCTGGAAGTTACCCCTGAGATGGATCCTGACGGCAACTATCAACCGGGCTGGTACTATTTCGGTTCAGACGGTAGAGCCTATGTAAATCAAGGAGGTGGTTTCAAGAGAAAAGTAGATGGTAAGGATTATGCTTTTGATGAGAACGGCAAGATGCTTACAGGCTTTATAGACAAGACGGGAAATGTTATAGAGACTGAAGATCCCTTCGTGGGAGCGATGTACTATGCAAGTGACGACGGAGCTTTATATAACAATAAGTGGCTTAACTACGGTTATATAAGTGACACCACAGGCGTGGGCGGCTCTAATATACAGAGTACTGTAAGTGGAAGAAGCTACTCTGACTATGGCAGTATGTGGATGTATTTCGACAGTGAGGGCAAAAAATTCGCTACTGACACAGATACCATAAAAGAAAAAACAATAGGCGGAGAGCTGTATGCCTTCGATGAGTACGGAATTATGGTTCCATGGTGGTCAAAGGCAAGCGTAAGCAATGCACAGCCTGCCAACCCGACAATGGAGAATGATGTAAAGTACTTCTCGGGCTATGATGGCGGCAAGATGCTTAAGAACAAGTGGATCTGGATGTATCCTTCTGAGATCATGGATCAAAAAGACTTTATTGATCAGGAAAGCAGTTGGTTCTATGCAGATTCCAAGGGTAAAATACTTAAGAATACCATACGTACCATTAATGGTAAGAAGTATGCCTTTGACGGCTTAGGCAGAATGCAGACCGGATTTGTGGTTTTCAACAATACAGATGTGCAATTTGTTGCCAGATATGACATGGATGCATTTACATCGGAGCAATTTGCAAACGGTGACATCTATGGCGGCAATAAAAATGACCTCTACTTGTTCTCACCTAATAAGTTGAATGACGGTTCTATGCAAACCGGAGAAATTCAAATAGAACTTGCTGACGGAGTGCATACCTTCGGCTTTTCTCCTACTACAGGAAAGGCTTACGGAAGCAAGGATATATTAGGTAAGAAAACCAACAGATATTATATTAACGGCTTGAGACTGGATGCCGACGAAGACTACGGCTACGGAGTTGTGGCTGTAACGGAGGAAGTGGCATATAGTCCAAGGATACTGTTCTACCAAGTAGTAGATACCAGCGGTAGAATAGTAAAGGGTAACAAAAAAGTGGTAAAGGATAAGGAAGGTGCATATTTTATAATAATGGACAATAAGCTTGCGGCTTATGAGTCAAGATATACACCGAAGTGGCACACAAAGAACGGAGTTACAGGATACTATCAGTATGATAGTGACAGCAAGAAGTATTTAGACTTAATAGTTGCTGCACCTACTAACTCACCTGATCTTAGTGCTATTCCTACAAAAGAAATACTTTACAGACCGTAGAGATAGGAGTGATATGATGAAAAAATTGTTTCAAAAAGGAAAGAGATTCTTAGCTCTGACCCTTGCAGCTGCGCTGTCCCTAAGCGGACTTCCCGCTGTGGGAGGGATGGAAGCTAAGGCGAGTACAGAGCTTACCGAAGAGAACATTGATAAAAATAACGGTGGTACTGTGTCCGCTTACGAGTGGAGAGGTAGCAATTTTAATGTTGAAGGTATAAGTAACCCTGCACTTATCGGAACAGCTAACCCTTATACAGGAAGTGGTGTTAAAGCTACATTTGGTAATGGCGGTTATGACACATATTTCAAGGTAGGCGGAGATGATTCAACGACTGATGCAAGGCAATACAATACAACCAATAACGGTGGTGTGATGCCGGGTATTCCCAGTTCTTCCAGAGCAGTAGATAAACTGGAACTTAAGATGAAGGTATATCCGAGCAAGGATGAAAAGCTGATTATAGTAGAGTATTCGGTATATAACCCTACAAACGCAGCCATAAACGACATTAAGTTCGGATCAGGTGCTGACGTTATGATAAGTACTCATGATGCGGCTCCGATACAAAGACTTGCAAACAGTATCAAGATGGTAAATGCATACCCGGGTGATACTGTGCATAACGGTGATACTTTTGAGCTTGTTATGAAAGATCCTTCTTATGGTATTAATAACGAGTGGATGACAGCCGGTGGAGAATTTAAGGCTTGGATGGGACTTTATCACAGCAGGTATTATCACCAATTTGAACACTTTGCACCAGGGTATTTTAACGGTGGTGACTCAGAGCTGACTTACTCTTGGAAAATAGCCTCTCTTGGTGCTTACCAAAGGGTGGTCAGAAAGGTCGGCTTTAAGACCAGAGGTACTTCAGTATATGTAAACTATACAGGAGGTAGTGATTCCAATGACGGTTCATCCAGCTCACCTGTTAAGACATTGAGCAAGGCATTTAGTAAGATAAATGCCAGTATGGGATATATATTTATACAAGATTATCCTGAGATAGGAAGTGCTACAGATACAGTTATACCTGATGTACCTGCAGGTAAGACTATAGTTATACAGTCAGCGGATTACGATATGGGTAATAACCCGACATCTGCTATAATTACACTAAAGCGTGCATCCGGATATACCAATCCTCTTATCAATATACCTTCAAACGGAGCTGTTCGTTTGTCAAATATTATTTTAGACGGTAATAAAGCGGCGGCTACAGGAAATGATTCACCTCTTATTGAGGCGGGCACTTCAGGCAAGGTATTCTTACAAAAGGGAGCTAAACTTCAAAATAATAAGGTTACCTCAGATAATAAGGGTAGTGCAGTCAATCTTAACGGTTCAGCAGAACTTGAGATGAACTATGGTGAGATTACCGGCAATGAATCAAAGAAGGGCGGTGCCGTATATCATAACGGCGGTAAGCTTGCTGCTAAGAATGCAGCTTTGATCAGAGGCAATGTTAATGATGCAAGTAAGGAACTTAACCTTGTGCTTAAAGACGCAACTAAGAATGTTGAAGTCATAGGACCTTTAGTTGATGACGAAGGAAATCAGGCGGACATCAAGGTTACTGTAAACGGTGCACCGGCACCTTCAAATTCAGGTGTTACTGCAGCCAATCAGGAAACTGTAGTGGCTAAACCAAGTACGGCTTACGCAGGTTCAGTAGCAGATACTCCGGCATTCCTTTCAAACTTTGCTTTTGATGAGGAAACCGCTATGGGTAACAGGGGCTGGACTTTAACAAGCGGTACTGTTGCTGTAGGACATGCGAAGATGGTTATTGCAAAAAGAACCGGAAGACGTATAACTTTCAATGTAGTTGAGGCTCCGGATGATACCCCGATAGAGCCACAGCTTTGGGATGCAGGTCCTACACATACTCCTCTTACTATTCCGACAGCTATTTCACTTGAAAAGAATGATGTAGTTGATTCAAGAAATATTGTGCCTCCTGCGTTACCGGCAGATTCCAAGTATACATACTATGATACACAGCTTGATATGAACGGTGGAACAGGCTTGACTGTGGGTACACAGGGAGAAGGCTATAAGTTAAAGGGTTCTATGCCCGACTCTGAAGTTACAGTAACTTATAGGTTTAAGAGAAAAGATATGACCCTTAAGTTTGATGTCAACGGCGGTACTCCGGCAGTGCTTGATAAGGTAGGACCTCAGCTTTCAGATCTACAAGACAGATCGGTGCCTTCAGTATCAAAATACGGTTATAACTTTAGGTATTGGGATCCTACACCGAATGCTTCACCAAGTGGTGATGAAATTCCTGCGACAGGTCAATTACCTGAAAAATTCCCGATAGGTAAGGTTACAGGACCGCTTGCAGACCGAGATGTAGTTACTTATAAGGCTATATGGGAGGTAAATACCCTTCTAAAATCAAAACTTAATGTAACATATAAGAATGTAGCGGGGACTATTGATCTTGCAGAACCATATGTAGATTATCGGCCGGTAGAAGCTTCTATAAGCGAAACCCCTCTATCCATACCGGGATATGTGGTAGATGTAGCGTCATCTAATGCTGTACCGACAATTACAGGCAATACATTCAATCCTTTCGGTGTATTTACAGGACAGATGCCCAGCCAGGATCTTGATGTGAACATTAGATATACACCTGATACTTCACCTGCCGGAAAGAGCAGGGTTACAGTAAAGCATATCAAGAGCAGTGATAACTCTGTAATTCAGACGGATACACAAGACTTGGCACCGGAAGAGAATATAACCGGTGTAGCACCTCTTACGGGTGCGGTAGTAGCAGGACTTACAGTACTTGGAGGAACTGTTACGGCAGGAAAGGTAACCGATAATATAACTCATAAGTACGGAATGGTTGGCGAGAGTTTTGACAGACCGGATCCTGACAACGGTATTGTCGGTACATGGGCATTTACAGGAGTTATGCCTAACCAGCCTGTAACTATAGAGTATCGTTACGGTATAACAGGTACAGGACAGACACTTAATGTACATTATATAGATAACGATGCTATAGATCCTAACCTTAAAAAGATAACTGATATTCAGGATAAGCAAGGTAATGATATAACCAACAATCCTAACCAGTTCCCTGTAGCAGCAGGTGATGCTATACAGGATCAGGACGGAATGACAACATATATCCCTATATATGGCTATAATTTGTTATCAACAAGTAAGGATCCGGCATCTGTAGCACCCGACTTTGATCCTATAACACATGAGTTCAACGGTACTATGCCTCCACAAGACATAGATATCAAGTACACATATACAAGAGATGCTTCAAAGTGGGTAAGAGTTACTTTCAAGACTGTAGACGGAGCTACCTTAGGACGCAGTACAGGACTTACAGCAAGACCGGCAGACCTTGTGACAAGCGGTAGTGACTTCTATGTAGACGTACTTAAGGCTGGAGATGCAAGAAGTTATACCTGGGAAAAGATAAAGGATAAGAATCTTGTACCTGAGGTTACAGTTACTGATAATAACTACTATACACATGACGGTTGGTTTATAGATTCCAATGACAACGGCATCAAGGAAGATAATGAAAACTTATTAACTGATGATGCAACATTCAGCGGTTCCCTACCGATAGTAGTTCGTCCTAACATAATTAAGACACCGGGTGCGTGGTTTGACATAAAATTTGAAGTGGGTGACCATATAACTCAAAACTCAGGAGTAAATATCCTTAATTCAAGAGCTACAGAGACACTCGCAGGTGCTATAGCAGCAGCAGGTATTACCTATACAATAGAGCCTAACTATTTAGATGACGGTTGGTATATGTTCGGTAATGTTGCAACATTAGCTGATAATGTTCAAAACGGTGCAACTTACAGACTTGAAGCAAAGCCTGATCCTTCAGTATTCGGACTTGCACCAAGTGCAAAGCAAGCAGAGGGAAGTCTGCTTCCTAACGGTAGAGGTAGAGTAACCGTATATGATACCAAACCGGGATACAAGTATGTATTGACCGATAAGGACGGCAATGTAGTTAATGTTAAGCCGGGTAATGCTTTGGAGAATACAGTGGTATTCGACAACTTACAGGCAGGAACACAGTATAAAGTGTATGAAGTCAGTGAATCTGCAACTATTGCACCGGGTGCATCAATAAATAGTGTACCTGCAGGAGATAAGTCAGATCCTACAAAGGTTACAGTACCTGTACTTGATAACAACTACTCTGTGACACCTGATCCTAATAATGACGGAAAGACCAAGATAACTATTAACCCTGCGGATCCGACACTGGAGTATGCTTTAGTAGATGATGCGGGTAACCTTGTTACAACATCACCTGAGGCACCTAACGGATGGCAGGCAACTACAGGAAGTAGTCCTGCGACGGTAACTTTCAGTAATCTTCCGCTTGGTAAGAACTTTACAGTAATTACAAGACCTGCAGGATCTAATGCCGGCGTAGCGGATAGGATAGACGGAGGTTCCAAATTCAACTCAGATCCGGGTTCAGAATTGGAAGTACCTACCTATATCTTAGAAACCAGAAAAGCGGGTATGGCTATACAATCAATAATAAGAGATGGCAACAATATACTTTCATCTCCTACAGATATTTATGAGGAGCTTCATGAAGGTGATAGAGTAAGTCTCGTGGCACCGGCAACCGATGCTCAAGGAAATCCTTTTGATAAATGGAAGGTTAATATAAATTCAGCTCCGGAAATTACAAGCGGTACTGCCGGACAAAGAAGTTTGGATATAACTATAAGAAAGGCTAACCTTGTAATATCAGCTGAATATAGGGTGGCACCGGCTGTTCCAAGTCTTGCTAATGTACAAGATGAGGTAAGAGGCGGAAGTTCTAAGCAAATAGCACTTGATCCGGAAGGCATTGAAGCACTTAAGAATAACTTAACTACAACTGAAGACAGAGTGCTTATGGATACAAACCGTGCAGATGTAACTTATAAGGTAATCTACAAAAAGTCAGCTGCTGCGGCTACAGCATCCGATGCAATTCAGGCAATCTATACACCGGCTGCTCCTGAAGCTTTCACAGCGGCATGGCAGATAGATGTAAGTGTTGAAAGATATGTAAACGGAAGAAAAGTTGAGCTTCCAAGCGGACATCCTTCAAACTATCCGGGTACACTTACAAGCTATGTACAGCTTGATGACAAGGATATAGATATGCTTGACTACAAGTTATATGAAATAGATGCTAACGGAATTATAACCGGAGAAGTTGCTATGAACAGAGATCCTGAAGTAGGAAACGGAGTTAGCGGACTCTTTACCTTCCAGGCAAGAGTAGGACATTCATATGTGCTTGTATACAATAAGGCATTTAAGTTGAGCTTTGTTAACAACCATGTAGATTTTTATCCTACAGCAAGCCAGAATCCTGCACACAAACTTCATATCGTTAAGATAAGAAGAGGTTCGGATTCTAATGATGCATTTACAGATTGGATGAATGAGTCTCCTATACTCAGCCCTTACGAAAGACTTGGTGTAACCTATACCAAGAGAGGTAACGGTTGGAGCTATACAGATACTTTAGCACTAGGTAAGGCAGGATACAGAGCATATGACCCTATGGCAGCTATACAGAAGAAGACTGTAGTATATGCGGCTTATGATGATGATAGCGAACAAGTTCAGCAGGCAGCAGGAGATTTGGACGGTTTAATAAACAGACTTGTAAATCTCGGAAATGATAACTTCTTAAAGAGAGGCGAGTTCTCAGATATGAAGGCAGGAATTGCTACTCTTAAGAATATAGCTGCAAGACCGGGTATGCTTTCAATACTCAACAGTACAAATCCGGCTGATGCGGCACTTAAGGCTGATTTTGAAAGATATGCAACTATGACGGAGGCACAGCTTGATGAGATAGCAGCTACATTGCCACCGGCAGTTGCCGATAAGTTGATGAAGAGAAAACCTAACTTAAGAGAGATAGATGCTATCAAGAGATATGAGTCATTTACTGTTACAGATCCTGCAACAAAGCAAAGAGTAAAGAGAGTTCCGGCACTTGCCGAAAGATTCTTCCAGCAACAACTTAATCCCAGATATGAAGGATATGCCGGTACAGTAAGCAATAGAAGCAGCGGCGGAAGCAGCGGCGGCGGCGGAACCGGAAGAGGAACTGCTGATAAGCCATTCATACCGACACCACCGAAGACCTACTCTGTAGGCGGCAACGGAAACTGGGAGCAGCATGCAGACGGAAGATGGAGCTTTGTGCTTACAGGCGGTATCAGACTTACAAGCAAGTGGGGTAAGTTAGAGTACTCCACCGGTGATCGTTCAGCCGACGGTTGGTACCACTTTAACTCATACGGACTGATGGATACAGGTTGGTTCCAGGATGAGAAGGGTAATTGGTACTATTGCAACACAGATAAAGACGGTTTCCAAGGTAAGATGAAGACCGGTTGGGTATACAACGATACTGATAAGAATTGGTATTATCTCGATCCTGATACAGGAATGATGAGAACCGGTTGGGTAGAAGTAGCAGGTAAATGGTACTACTTTGCAACCCAGGCTTCAGCTCAAACCTATGCATACGATGCTAAGGCTGAGCAGTGGAACTACCTTGATAACGGAGTGAAACCGATGGGATCAATGTATGTTAACACAACTACTCCTGACGGATATAGAGTCGGAGCAGACGGTGCATTGATAAATTAAAGGAGGAGTGATAATGAGATTATTGCAAAAAAGCAAAAGAATAATCTCTGCCGGACTTTCAGTCATCATGCTTTCGAGCATGATGACCGGACTTACCGGTAAAGAGGTATATGCAGCGGCAAACCAAGTTATATTTGACATAGGAGACGGACCGAAGTTCAGATCGGCAACTAATACGGATCTTACCACTAACGGTTACGGGTCTGCTGCTATGGATGCAGTATATTCAGGTAACAAATACACAATAAGCGGAGCTGTCTCAGCACCTATTAAGAATGCAGCGGCTTTTGCAGGTGTGGCGACAGAAACGGTAGGTTCAGGTGAAAGACCTAAGTTACCGGAGTATAACGCAAATGCTTGGCCCGGTTATGAGCTGGTAGGTTGGTTTGATGATGACGATGTTAAGTATGACAAGTTACCGTACGCCTTTCAGGCATCAGGAACAAACCTTAAAGCAAAGTGGAGAGGTAGTTCTAATCTTAACTATATGTATAGGGTAAGACACTATATTGAAAAGCCGGGTAATACTATAAATCTTACCGATACACTTAACAGTAACGATCCAAGGATTATTGCACTTAGACCCGCTACTTGGGCAAATGATTTATACACCACTCAAACTGCTGCCAACACTCAAATATCCGCAGCACCTTATACCGATATACCGGGATATAAGGTTTCAAGTGCGGCTATGACCAGCGGTTTTAGTGTGAAGGCGGACGGAAGTACTAATTATAAAGAGTTGGCTAAGATGGCTAATAAAAAGGTAAGCGGTCTTATGCCCAACCGTGACCTTACTGTAGATTACAAGTATACTGTAGATACCAGCAGAAACTTTACCGTAAGAATTCAGTGTATAGGTCCCGGGGGTATTATCCTTCATGAAGATTCTGCTAGTGCCAATGTAGGTGCTGAAGTAACACATACTATTCCGAATAGATTAAATACCTTATATGTACTTAAAACAGACTCAATTGCAAATATGGTTGACTATGGTACTTTACCGGCTACAGATCTTAGCGGAAACGGTACTATGTCTTTACAATTTGTAAACGGTGAGGCTGAAGGTGCGGATATGCACAAGGCACCTTTCTTTAACGCCACTACAGGTGAGTTCAGGTTTAAGATGCCTAACCACAACATCACACTTAAATATAAGTATGATGTTGATACCAGTGTAACCAGACCGGTAGTAGTGCAGTATCTTGATAACTACGGAGTTGCCATACCAAGCCTTGTACGGGAAGGAACTGATGCGAGTGGGGAAAAACAAGTACCTACGACTTACAGCATAGCACTTCCCAAACGTGACGGATACTTATATCCTCCTAATGTCAGTGTAGTTCCGGCAGGTACTTCAGACTTTGCGATACAAAGAACAGTATCGGCAGGTGATCCGGGTGATCCGCCTCTTAGAAAGTTTGAGTATAAGGTAACAGCTACAGAGCCGACAGGCGGAAGAAAAATACTGGTAAACTATAATGAGAATTGGGCTGATAAGGGCTTCTGGACAAAGGTAAGCTTTGAAAAGAAGGGAGTCTCAACATATGTACCACCGACTGCTACTTCATGGAAGAAAGATCCTAAGAATGCAGCGGATGTGTCAGTGCCTAATACATTGGCAACCATACTTGGAACACCGGGCAATCCGGCAACCGCACTTCCTGCAGCTACACCGGGCTCAGATTATATATTTGACTCTGTGTACCTAAAGAGCGATCCTAATGTGAAGTATACCGCTCTTACTGATGTGGTAAACTTAAAGAAAACAGATGATGGCGGTATAGCTGATGCTCAGGGTAACGCAACATTAGTAGTTAACTTTAAAAAGGATCCTACAAAGTGGGCGAGAGTAGAGTTCAAGGCAGGTCCGGGAGGAACACTTACAGGTCCTAAGAACTTCCCGTCAAAGAATATTAATGATACTTTATCAGGTTTTGCACCTACACCTACACCAAGAACAAACTATCAGTTTGACGGATGGTTTGTAGCGGATGACAGCGGTAATCCTATATCAAGAGTTACAACTGAAAATCCTATGATTCCGGGCTCAGGAGCTTTCCCGTCTACTATGAAGGTATCTAATACTGATGTGGCAAATGACGGAACCGCAAAGTTCGTATATGTAGCTTTATTTAAGGGAATCGACCCAAGACCGGGAGTATATGTTGCACCTGTACTTGACGCAGGTATAGGAAGTGACCGTCTTGGAACTGTAAGTGTAAACGGAGCAAGTGACAGAAGAAGATATATACTTACAGACCTTGCAGGCAATATAATTGCCAACATGAGCGGCTCAGCACTTGGAACCGGCAAATTCACCGCTCTTCCTGTAGGAAGAAGATACAATGTATATGAGGTGGAAGATACGGATACAACTGCAGCAGGTAATATATCAGCTGTAGCTACAAAGAGTGCTCCGGCAGAAGTGTTAGTTCCTGTAATATCAGGTGCTCCGACATATGGCGGAGGAACCAATCCGGGAACTAAGAAGGTAACTGTGGCTTCACCGGCACCAAGTACAGAATATGCTTTAGTCAATTCATCAACCGGAGAGGTTATACTTCCTACAACACCGGTAGTATTTGATAATTTGCAACCTAATACCAACTTCGTATTAGTAGCAAGACCGGCAGGAGATACAACTCCATTTGATGCACCACATGTACTTGAGAACGGTACTGCAGTATACACACCGGCAGGTGCGGCTACAAAGGCAAACTATGCTCTTACAGTATCAGGCGGACAGATAACTTCTGCAACAAGAAGCGGTAATCCTATAGCCGGATTTACTGCAGGAGCGACAAGTTTTGATAAGTTCCAAAAGGGTGACAGAATTACTATAACTGCACCTACTCAAAACAATCCTACTCAGAAGTGGATATTTGATAAGTGGATAGTAAATATAGGAACTCTTTCAGCATTCTCACCTGTACAATCAACAGCACAGTTCAGTATGCCGGGAAATGACCTTGTATTAAATTCTACTTACAGATATGACTCAAGTGTACCGGGATCTCTAGCACCTGACTTATCAGGCTTTAACAGTACATTAAGCTATTCACCTATGAACGGTAAATTCAGTATTGATCCTGCATCTGCTTTATCATATAAGAACAGCATAATGTCTGTGCCGGGCTCATCAGACAATGTATTTATTACTTCAGGTCAGATAGGTTCAACACATGAGTCAAGCAAGAAGGTAACTTATACCGTTAAGTTTACTCAAAGAACCCCTCTTGCGTCAGAGTCCAATGCTATAAAGGCACTGTCAAGTGATCCTGATCTTGTCAGATTTGCCTTTGCGGTAGATGTAAATCTTACAAGAAAGTTCAACACTACTACAGTAGCCCTTGATCCGGGTATAGCTATACCGGCTATGGATATATATGCAAAGCTTGATGACTCCAACAGAGGCGGATACGATTATCAACTCTATAAGATAGCAGGCGGAACAGTAACTCCGGCTAGTACAAATCCGGGAGATATTGCTACTCTTAGTGGAGAAAGTTTTGTGATACAGGGAGTACAGCCTAATGCCGGAGAAAGTTATGTACTTGCATATAAGAGACAAAATATCGTAACGATAGTAGATACAAAGTCTTATCTTCCGATAACAACTCCGGGTGGAATAACAACCACAACTCAGGTTAGAGTACCCGAGGGTGCTGCACTTGAAGATGTAGCGGCTTATACAGCTTTAGGACTTGATCCTAGTACCGAGATTACCGCACCGAGTGGAAAGAAGTATCAATTTGAAGGACTGTTCAAAGATCAAGGATTTACAGCAGGTAATACATTCTCAACAAGTGCAACGGTAAGAGAGGCTATGAATCTTTATACTAAGTATAAAGAAACAGCTGATCCTGCAAGAGATGATGCAATTACAGCATTAGATGCAAAAGTTGCAGAGATAGATGCTTTACTTGCAGATCCTAATATTTCAGCAACAGCCAGAGGACAACTTTCAGCAGCTAAGGCGGCAGCCGATGCTATAAAGGCAAAGGTTAATCCTTTAGCAACTGTAGCAGAGATTAATAATGTAAAGGATACTACAGTGCAGGCAGCTATAGACGCAGCTAATGCCTCACGTACAATAGGTAATGCAAAAGCGGAACTTAACAACTCAATAGGTCTTTCCAATACCTTACTTGCAGATACTACAAAGCCGGTAAGTGCGGATGACAAGCAAGCTATAGAGGATTTAAGAGACAGAGCGTCATTACTTTTAACAGATCCGAGTGCTACACAGGCTCAGATAGATGCTATGAGACAGCAGCTTAATGATCTTATAGATCAGGCTGAGGCAAGAGCCGATAAGGTTGTTGAACTTAACACAGTTATTAACGAACTTAGAGGTCTTGCACCTAACAGTAAGTTAAACAATGCTGACAGAGATGCAATAAACCAGGCTATTGCAGCGGCTGAAAGCCTAAGAGATAAAACTTCCAATCCGGCTGACCCAAGCCAGGTACAGGCAACTATTGCCGAACTCCTTGCTAAGAAGGCTGAACTTGAGCAACTCGTTAGAGATGCCAGAGCCAAGATCAATAACTCCGGTTCCGGCGGTAGCGGCGGCGGAAGCAGCTCCGGCGGCGGTGGCGGCGGCGGAAGCAGCTCCGGCGGCGGCGGACCTAAGGCTAAGAATGCAACTGTAGCCGGAATTAACTATAAGACCTATAGAAATGAAACCGAAGGAGACTGGAGACAGAATTCAGACGGTAGTTGGAACTTTGTACTTAAAAACAGTGCAGAACCGCTTAAGAGTTCATGGGCAGCTATAATTTACGGTTCAGGTGAGGGTCAAAGCCTTGCAACATATGCTTTCGATGCTCAAGGTAAGATGAGAACCGGATGGATACAGGATGATAAGGGTCTTTGGTACTACATGTCAGATACTCAGGGTTCAAGCTACGGAGCCATGGTCAAAGGATGGATCTTCAGCGCCGGAAAATGGTATTACTTAAGTCCGGTAACAGGATCTATGATGACAGGATGGCAGGAAGTAGAAGGTAATTGGTACTTACTTGCAGGAGACGGCTCTCTCTATGTAAATACCACAACACCTGACGGTTACCCTGTAGATGCTAACGGAGTATGGTTAAGAGAGACACCTTAATCATTTTCAGAATTAATTAAAAAAGATAAACAATTCTTATCTTTAAATAAAGAAGGGGTTTAAGCCTTGGCTTAAGCCTCTTTTTTTATTATATTAAGGTTGTGTTGCTTAAAATATCGCCTTTTGGCATACCGTATCCTGAGGTCAAACAGCCGATTTAAATCACTTTATCTGCTCTTACGACATAAAGTAAACTGTCAATACCCGACAGAAATATACAATTTATGAAACAATTATTACAGTATTATAACAGTGATGATATCCTATTGAATTTTTATTTACCAAATGTTAAGATACAGGTATAATCCACTAAATGTATTTAAATTTAAACAGTGGATGCACCTAAAAGAAGGAGGACAAAGTATGGAAGATGCAATTATATAATCGTTCTTGCAGCATGTGGGTTTTAAGCAATTACAAAACTAAGAAAGGGGTATTATGAGAGTTAAGTTTTGGCAAGTAGGACTCATGACTTCGCTGCTTACAATTTCTTTAAGTTTACCTGCACTTGCAGGTCAATGGAAAGAAGAAGACGGTGGTTGGAAGTATGTTGAGAACGACGGAACCATCGTAACTGACTCATGGAGAAGATCTGAGGATAAAAAATATTATTATCTGGGGGCGGACGGACTTATGCTTAAGGACAGCCTTATAAAAGATAATGATAATCTCTATTATGTGGGAAGTGATGGTGCCATGTATGTCAACCAGTGGAAGGGACTGGCTGATGCGGATGATGCCAATCTTACAAATTGGTATTATTTTAATGAAAGCGGCAAAGCTTATAAGAGTATTTCGGAAAAGATTGCACCCAAGTCAATAAACGGGAAAAAGTACATATTTGACGGGGACGGCAAGATGGTTACCGGACTTGTTAATGAGAACGGATATCCGGTGGATGAAAGTACAAGTAACAAATTCGTAGATGCTTTATATTACTTTGGAGAAGACGGAGCTATGTACAGCGGACAATGGTATTTGTACAATGAAGTTGCAGAAACGGATATGCGCAGTCAATTAGGTCAAAGGGAATACTCGGATTATGGGCTGATGTGGATGTACTTTGATACAGACGGCAAAAAGGTGAAAAGCAATACATTATCCTCTGCTAAGACAAAGGAGATAGACGGTAAAACTTATGTATTTGATGAGAACGGTATTATGATACCCGGAATATCAGTAAGCAATGCCACAGTAAATGCCACCTCAAGCGATGCAAAGTACAGATATTCCGCAGACTCCAACGATGGACAACTTAAAAAAGACTATTGGTCATTTAGAGTTGCCAACGAGGGAATGTCGGATCATGATTACAATACTCAGGAGTTTAGCTGGTTCAGAACCAATTCAGAGGGCAAACTTTATAAGAATAAAATATACAGTGTATATAATAAAAAGTATGCCTTCGACAAGCTCGGACGTATGCAGACAGGTTTTGTAATTATGTATTATGACGGAACCTTTGCTAAGGCTTATGAAGTGGATACTTGGAGCAAGGCGGACTTCCTTGCGGATAAGGCGCACTCTGAGATCCCTGCATTAGACAGAGGAAACTTATACCTCTTCGGAGCGGACGAATTAAATGACGGATCCATGAAGACAGGCGATGAGATTTATATAGAAATCGCAGACGGACCGGCAGTATTCGGATTTAAGCCTAACGGAATAGCATACGGAGCAGGATTCAGATTGGTGCGTCATTTGAACAGGTTCTACTATAACGGTCTGAGACTTGATGCCAATGAAGATATCGGATACGGAATAGTAAAGGATGCCGATCAAGGAAGTGACGCATGGTTTGTTGTAAACAAAGACGGCAGAGTGGTAAAAGGTAATAAAAAAGTGCTTAAAGACGGCTCAGACTCTTGGATAATAATAATGAATAATCAATTCTTTGCAAGAGTAAGCAGTTCTGAAAGTCCAAGTGCCCCTAAATTTAAGAACGGATCTTATTATATGTATGATTCTTCTAAAAAGGGCAATGACAGATTTGGAGACAGGATAACTGCAGCGCACGGCACAGATGATAAAACCGACTCCCAATTTGTGATTTTCAACTAGAGGAGAGGAGTGTAATATGAAACTAAGAAAATTAAGCAAAGTCCATAAGCGACTGCTGTCAGGTATACTTTCAGCGGCTATGGTACTGAGCGGACTGCCCGCACTTGGAGGCAGTACGGCTCATGCGGCAACAATATTGCAGAATGAGACTATAAGTACGGATTATACTAAAACCGGAATAGAGTTCGGTTCTTCGGCTGTTTATGACAGTGGTGAAAGTACAGCCTATGTAGTGGGAAATGAGCCTGCTCCATCAGCTCCTACTACAAACAGACGATATAATTCTGCAAGTAGTGCTACATTTAATATATCAGCTGTAAAAACAGCAGCCAGCAGAACTGATGGCAAGGCGGGTTATAACCTGGATGTAATTACCGGTTATAAGGGCAATATAAGTGTAGGTAACTGGTGGCACTCAAGGTATGCTTTCGGTACCGAGACCCAGGTTACCCCCAGCATATCATGGTCAAATTCTACTCCTATAAGTACTTCTATTACAAGCGATACTGAAAACAGGTTACAAAACTTTCCTGCCAATGTCGGTAACGGTCAGGTTACAGAGTTAACTGATCCGAATAATACTAATAATAAAGTAGAAGTAAGAAGAAGTGTAAAGATATCCGATGACGAGCAATATGTAATTGTCGAATATACCGTACATAATAAGTCGGTTAACTCAGCCAATGCTCCTACACGTGTGGATTTTTGGATAGGCAATGAGACGGATACTATGCTGCATCAATCGGATGACTGCCCTATAATAGTTACAGAGCAAACCGGTGCAGGAGATAAAGACCAGGGTATTACCATGTTCGCCTCTCACGGTGATAACGGGCAGACTTCTGATCTAACCGGCTACACAGGTGCCAGGAAATACCAGCTTACCGATTTTAAATTGCTTACCCATGCAGGTAATGATAAGCTCGGTATAGGTATTACAAAAAGACCGGGCACGGACAGAAGTGAACTTAGAAGCTGGATAGGACACTGGGAGGCAACGGGAAGCGTATATCATGACGGGTTTATCTTTGTTAAAAGTCCGAAGACTTTCGCAAATGTAGGAGACTCCGCAGCGGCTTTCTCAGCCTATATGGATATGGAACCTAATGAGACCAAGACTGCAAGATTCGCTATAAGAATGAGAACTTCAGTATATTATGTAGGTACCGGATATACCGGAACTCCTAACGGTTTTATAGCAAGACCATACCCTACTATACAGGCTGCAATCAGTGCTATGGAAAGTGCAGGTGTAGAGAAGGGCTATATAGCGCTTCAAAATGATGCTATAGTTGATGGAACTATTAATATTCCGTCAGGTATGGATATTACTCTTACCACTTCAGAATTTGAAAGACCGCCTCATGCACCTTCAGGTTATGAAGACACCATACCTGAGCCGGTAGCTTATACTGCAGCCAGAAAGAAAATTATAAGAGCCTCATCTCATAAAGGAGCTTTGTTTAATGTACAAGGCGGTGCCAAACTGACTGTAGGTGATGTTATTATCGACGGTAACAGTACAGGTGGTGTAAAAGCTAATGAAGCCTTGATTACGGCTGCCGCCGGTGAAGTAAAAACCAGGGCGAAATCACAGCTTATCAACAATAAGCTTGATCCTGATGTGGCAAGCAATGCCGATAAGGCAAGTGCTATTTCAATTACCGGTACAGCTACTCTTGAGATGAGAGACGGTATTATCACCGGTAACGAAGCTATAAACGGTTCAGCGGTGCACATAGATAGCACAGCTGCTAAAGCTATGGATATAGCAGGTGAAGTAACTATCGATGCCAATAAAAACAAAGATACTACCACAGACAATAGAAATCAAGCTAATGTAAGGCTTGGAAGCGGTAAGACTATCTATGTTGATAAAAAAAGCTTGGATTCTTCATCTAAGATAGGTATATCTGTTGTACAATCCCCTACAAAGACAAGTGAGGGTACAGAAGCGGTAACTTTTACGGGAGCTACCATTCCGTATACCGGAAGCAACTTTAAGGCTGATAAAGAAGGTACTTCTACTGTAGGCGGCTCAACTGCCAATACGATTACAGGTACTACCCAATCGCAGGTACCGGGACGTATATACATACAGGCAGGTATGTATTCACTTAATATCTACTACGTAGATCATAACGGTAAGTCCATGCAGGATCCGGTTGTACATAGTGAATTTGCTGTCCAACTGCCTTTAAGACCGAAACAGGATGTAAATAAGTCGGATGCGGCGGCAGGTATGATACTTAATTACGCATTCCCTACAATCTTTAACGGTTGGAAGTACAGTAGTTATACCGTAGAGCCGACAACTGCAACCAATGAGGGTGTCAGTATTTCTTCAACCGGTGTGATAACAGGAACCATGCCGGCTAAAAACGTTAATATAACTATCAAACTGGAAAAGATCGGTATTAATTATGTATTCGATCCGAATAACGGCGGTGCGGTTATAAATAAGTTTGAAACTGTTAACCCGGGAGCAACTGCTTCCACGCTTGGAGGATTACCGCAGGTACAAAGGACAGGTTACCAGTTTGACGGATGGTTTCCGTTTAATGATACCAATCCTCAAAACGGTAAGTATGATGCCGGAGAAGAAGTATCCGGCGGTACACAGCTTACAGCTTATCTGGTACCCCATGCTTCGGCAGAAGGTACACATAGGTACTATGCAAAGTGGTCTCCGGGAAGCGGAACATATCCGATCGGTATAACCTACAGGAATACAACAGCTTCACTTCCGCTTACCTTCGGTACGGATACACGTAATTTACATGTAGATGATCCTATAAATGAGATGCCTGTGAATGTACCGGGTTACAGATATGCAACTTCTTCAAGAACTCCAAGTAATAAGGGAGTGTTGGATCCGGCTACCGGAAGTTTTACCGGCAACATGCCTCCTCTTGGAATAAGCTTGCTTTACAGATACACGGTAGATCCCAACACACTGTTTAATCTTAATGTAATACATGTGGACAGTGCCGGTAACATAATAAGGACAAACACTCCAACACTACAAAGAAGAGCGGAGCAGCCCTTTACCGTATCTAAGATAACCTTACCGGGATATGACTATTTCAGAACGGAGATAGCAGCCGGTGCAGATGATATTCCAAGTCAGTTCAGAGTAGGACTTAACGGAGTACTGCTTACCGGTATTGACCAGCTTAACGGTCAGGTACAGGGCTATATGCCTAACCAGGATGTAACCGTTAAGTTCATTTATAATTCAAACTCCGCTTCTGCAATAACAAGAAGATTTACAGACAGAGAGGAGTTAACCAAGGTTATACACAGTGATGTGACTAACCAGACACCGAACGGCAGTGTATCGGTTCCGGCTATTGCAAGTATGCCGCAGCTATACGGATATGTATATGACACGAATTCCAGTGTTAATATAACACCTCCGGGAACACAGGTCTCAGCTAATCCGGCTACCGGAGACTTATTCGGAACTATGCCTCTGTCAGGCGGAGTTATAGCGGATTACAGATTAAGTAAGGATATGAGTAAGTGGCAGCATATTAATTTCGCATTTACCACTAATTCATTGGGTACGGGAACTATATCACCGACTACCTCGGCAAGACCTGTGCTTCTTAGTGACGGAACTGCTGCCGGTGATCAATATGCTCAAACCTTCGGAACCATAAAGGCACTTGGTATACTGCCTACAGTAACACCCGATCCTTATCATATGGTAGAAGGTTGGTACTTGGATCCGGCAGGAACCATACCTATGGTTGATAATATGAAGCTTGCAATTGTTCCGCCGCCGGGAGTAAGAACTATCTATGTAAGACTTGTAGAAGATCCGAGCAAGTGGGTGGATATAGACTTCGTTACTGCAGACCCCGCACTCGGTTCAGTGAATCCTACAGGTACATATATACCGGGAGGAAGTCCGCAGCATCTTCACTTTGATGAAGTATGGAGCAATGTAGTAACACCTCCTACCACTCCTATAGCCAACTATGAGTTAAAGAATTGGACCTCACCTGCAGGAAGTATCATGAAACCTACAGATACCGTAACAGCAGGTACTTACAAGGCTAACTTCGGTAAGATAGGTTCAACTTGGGGACTTGTTCCGGGAGCATTCAGTGCTACCGGCCATATAGGCTTTGACGGTAGCGGTGAGATACATGTACACGGTACACAACCGGGTAATGTATATGTAGTAAGCGATCCGGACGGCATAATAGTAGGAGTACTTCCGGGACCGCCTACAGGAACCGAGCTTGAGTTTAAGAGCTTGGTACCGGGAAGAACTTACAATGTAAGAGAAGGCGGACCTGATACAACAGCTACAATAGGACAACCTGAAAGCAGCATAGGAGGAAGTAATGTATCGGCACCTAAGCCTGTTACCATACCTTCTATAGATACCAACAAGGCTGTCGGAGCCGATCCTAATAATGAAGGAAAGGCTCAAATAGTAATCAATCCGGCCGACCCCGATGCCGACTACGCACTTATCGACTCAAACGGTAATGTAGTTCAATATCCGGGCTCTGATAACGGATGGATGACACCAAAGGGTAACAACCCTCCGACAGTAACATTTGATAACCTTGATATAGGCGAGACCTATACAGTGGTTGCAAGAAAGAAAGGCAATCCTACAGAGACACCGCTTGGAAATATTCACGCAGGTGTTCAGGTAGTAGCTAATCCGGGCGATATGGTAGAGGCTATAAACTACACCATAGAGACCAGAACTAACGCAGTAGGTGCCAATGTTGAAGTAAGAACCGTAAGAGGCGAGGCTATAAATGCACCTTCTTATGACAAAATTCATGAGAATGATGAATTCAGCATACATGCAGATCCTACAGACTCTAACGGTAATCACTTCTTATATTGGATAATTATGAACGGAAGAATCCCGGGTGTAACCGGAAGAATAAATTCCAATGATTATTCAGGAAAGTTAAGCAAGAGTAATGTAGTATTCAGAGCGGTTTACGACCTTCCGAGATTTAACCCGGCAGGTGATAAGATAGCTCCTGTAGAGGAAGTTACAAGAGGCGGTTCAGAGGGCGAGTTTGCACTTGATCCTAACGGAATACCTCAGCTTGAGCAGGATCTCAGCAATCCTACAGATGTAAGCCTTATCAATGTGAACAGAGCTGATGTACGTTACAAGATAGTATTTAATAAGAGAACTGCCAAGACTCCTGAAGTTGATGTAGTTAAGGCTGTACCTTCAACCTTATGGAACAGATATCCTAACGCTTTCACGGCAGCCTTCGCCCTTGATATCAAGGAAGAAAGATATGTAGATGGAAGATTGGTGCAAAATGCTTCACCGTCCAATGCTTATCTTAAGGCGGTTGTGCAGCTTGATAACCAGGATACAGATATGCTCGACTATGAGATCTGGGATCTGGGTCTTAATGTAGATGCCACATGGAATGCTACAACACCTACTACAGCAACACAGATTGCTATAGTTGAACCTGTAGCGGACAATGCCGGACTCTTCAGTTTCGATGCCAACGTTAACCATACCTATGTATTGGTATACGCTAAGACATTTAAGCTGTACTTTATCGATAATACTCCGGTAAAGAACTCTGTATATCCCGATAATGATACAAGCAGGAACTTCTATAAGAAGATTAAGGTAAGAAAGAAAGATCATGTGTCTGCAAGTGAGTATGCTGCGGATTACGGCGTAGTAACAAGCTATGTAGACGGAAGCGGTGCTTTGCACCTTGAAAGTCCGTTTGACGGAATAGACGGTGTAACCTATATCTTTAAGGATTGGTATAAGAAGAACATAGATACGGTGGATACCGATAACGAGCCGGTTCCGGGTCTTATCTTTGATTCGAATTCAGAAGTTACCAAGACCATGCCTATCTATGCTTACTATAAGACCAATAAAAAGGCTGTAGCAAAGGCAAGAGTTGATCTGACCGATCTTGTAGGAGTGGCTAATAATCTTACCTTGGATCCGTATCTTAGGGAAGGTGAAGTTGAAAGACTTAAGATAGCTATAGGAATAGCACAAAATGTTCTTGACAGGAAGAGAGGCAGATTTGATACCGAGTGGGATAGAATAGCTGAAAGAATGGCTAACTACCCTGAGCTTCAAGATGCTATAGATGCCTTGAGAAGAATAGTTGACGAGATGAACAGGCTTATCGATCAAAGAAGAAATAACCTAAGCTCCCGTATAGGCGGCGGCGGTGGCGGTTCAGGCTCCGGAGGAAGAGGAATGGGTACTAAGACCAGTGCTTTCACATCTAATCCGCAAATCACCTTTACTCTCGGAGTAGACGGTGCTTGGGAGATAAATCCTGTAACCGGCAGATGGTCATTCGTACTTCAAGGAGGTCTGCCTCTTAATAATAAGTGGGCTAAGATCCAATATAGCAATGATAAAGGAAAACTTGTTACAGACTGGTACAGATTTGACAAGCAATCAAGCCTTATAACCGGATGGTATAGGGATGAGAGCAGCGGCAAATGGTACTATATGTCGGAAGAAGCCGGCAAGAAAAACGGTGTTATGCAAATCGGCTGGCTTTATAAAGACGGCAAGTGGTATTATCTCGACCCGGTAGTGGGAGAGATGTATGTCGGCTGGCACATGGTAGGTGATAAGTGGTATTACTTCAGTGTCGGAAATGATGGACGCCCTTATGGATCACTTTATATAAGCGAGACTACACCGGATGGTTATAAAGTAAACCATGACGGTGAGTGGGTACGCTAGAGTGAAAAGGAGAGCAGATGAAAAAGATAAATATTAAAAGAAAGCTTGCAGTTACACTGACTGCTGCCATGGTACTTACTATGGCAGCACCGGCAGTGCCGGCACATGCGGCTGTAGGTGATATAACTTTTGATTTCACAGAAATGACCCCGACGGTAGGTACGGTGCAGAATATTACTATAAACGGTGCAGGCGGTTCGGCAATAGCTGCTACCAATGGAGTAGCACCGAATCCGGCACCGACAACAGGAAGATTTTTAGCTAACAGTACCGGCAGTATCTATATGCCTTACTGGAACGGGGGATTTAACAACACGGGTAACCATGCAACTTTCAACGGCAAGGCTTTTGAGCTTGACGGTTATGTAATCACTGGCTGGTATAGGGATAAAGCATCAATTTATAATCATTCTAATAAAGACTTTATGGATGAGCAATATTATCCTTATGTAGACGGGACAAAGTACATAGCGGTACTTGCTGCGGATCCTGCTACCACTAAGGTATATGAATACAAAGAAAGTCACAAGCCTGTGAATACTACTATAGTAGTTCCTTCAGAGTTGAATGTGGAAGTTACGAATAACAAGCATGTATTGGAAGGTGTACAGGCATCGCCGAAGATCATACCGGGTTATAAGCTTGCCGCTGCCGGCGGCGTAAGCTCAAAGGTAAAGATGAGCAGCAATCCTGATGTTTTCAAGGATACTACCAACGGAGATCACATATTTGCAGGCGATACCGGTAAGAACTTTAAGTATGAGAACGGTCAGGTTAACGGTACCATGGTTAATAAACCGCTTGAAGTTGCTTTTAGGTATGAGGTTGATAACAGTCAATTATTCAGTATCAAGGTAAAGCATAAACTTGACGGAGGTACTCCTGTTGTAGACAGAACTCTTAGAGAGTTTGCGGTTAATACGGACCTTGCCACTAAAAATATTAAACCTGATCGCAGTCTTATAGAGCCGGTTGGAGGAGATACGCAGCCCAGATATACACTGAGTTCTGTAGATATCAAGAATGCGGACGACAATGCGGTCACTTCAAGCTCAAGCCTTTTGGGACTTAGCGATGGAGGAATTACCTATAAACCTGTAACGGATCCGATTGCCACCAAGGGTATGATTACCGGTAAGATGATCAACCAAGGTTTGACGGTAACATATAATTATACAAGCAATCCTGCTTACTATATGACCTTGTCAGTAAGATATGAGGATACCAACGGTGTAAATCTTACGGATAAAGTTGCAGCTAAGGTAGCCGGCAATATAGCGGCTGACATTAACTCATCTACAAATACCAGACCGGCACGTGCATCGGTCGGTACTCCTAATGACAAGTTTGTATATAAGGTTCCGGCAACGGGAGGCAGCTATACGGTATATGCTCCGGTACTGGACGGATATACAACCAATCCGCCGCCGGCTATATCTGTAGGTAATTCAACACAGTATGATAACTCAAACTTTTCTCCTCCGTCAAATAGCGGATGGAGTACAGGAACTCCTACTTTTACAGTTAATGCAGGTTCCGCTCCGCAAGGTTCCGCCGAGGTGGTAGTTACTTACAACCTTGACAACAATAACCTTGCTATAGCAAGTTTTGCAAGCAGTATGGGTGGAAAACTCATGGTAGGAAATACGGAGTATGATGCAAGTAATATTGCACATCAGGTGAGTTTCCTAAAACAAAACAAACTTGCAGGACCTCCAAGAACCTATGATCTGGTTATACCGGATGGCAAGCTTCCTACACCTGTAGCTAATGACGGATATAAGTTTATTGGTTGGCAGCTGGATAAGAATGACGGTAACGGTTTTGTAGACATAACCATACCGGGAACTTATACTTTACCGGATCCGACTCCAAGTATCCCTCCGACACCGGATCTGGTCAAGTTCAATGCTAAGTTTGCAGAGGATCCCGACCAGTGGTCAACCTTCAGATTCCAGATTGCAGACAGCAGCTTGACTGATAACGGTTTAACCACATCTGTGAAGTTGATTAATAAACAGGGCGGTCTTCCAAGGGTACTTAAGTGGAGTGATGCAAAGACCGCTGCGGATCTGCAAAATACCGTTACAGCACCTGCAGGTAAGACTGTTAAATGGTTTGATGAGAACAGTCAGGAGATGAGAGATGATTCGGTTCTCGTGAATAATGCAACTTACAAAGCTTATGCGGTAAGTCCTTCTACAGGTACGGTAAATGTACCGACTGTTACACCGGTGGTTGACCCTATAAGCGGAGTACCTTCACTTAGAGTTACTTCTGCAATAGATACGGATCTTAGATACATAGTAACGGATCAAACAGGCAGGGTAGTTCTTGATGTGCCGGGTACATCTTTGGTTGCAGGCGGTAACATAAGCGGAACCGGAATAAATCCGGGATACACTTATAGAGTACATACAGCACTTTCGGGAGCTACAGGTATAACAGTAGGACAGCCTATACCGGCTGCAGGCAGCGATATATCGGCAGGAAGCCCCGATGTTACCGTACCGGCTACCGCAACCACTCCGGCAGTAATAGAAGATCCGAATAATCCGGGAAGAAGAACTATAATTATAACTCCTGTTGCACCCGACACCGAATATAAACTGGTAGATGCCGCAGGAAATGAAGTTTACGATTATGTAGCACCGATTTCGGGTAAGGTTGAATTTACGGATCTTGATCCTAATGTAAACTATACGGTAGTACCGAGAAGAAGCGGTGATACACTTACACCACCTCCTAACAGTGCGGGTGTTGTAGTTAATACGGGAACTCTAACCCCGCTTGTGATGCCGAGAAAGGTTAGTTTAATACTTCCTTCCGGTATGCTTCCTCAGGTAGCGAAGTTAGATGGAAGTTCGGTAACCGCACAACTTGAGAGGCTCAACAGTGTACAACCGGGTACTCTTGTGGAAATTACACTAAGAAGTATGGATATGAGTACCAACAATATTTTCTCAGGTAATTTTGTTACTACAGGAATAACAAATCCTAATATAACAGGTACTTATATATCATTTACCATGCCGAATAATGATGTAACCGTACAGGCGGTTTACTCAGCACCGGGAGTAACCTGGGATTCGGGCACACCTCCTTCATCAACAGGAGGCAATCCTGTACTTGACCAATCAAACGGTAAAGTAGCGGTTGAAGTTCCTAATATAACCACACCGGGTGAGTACAGACTTCGTATAGTAAGAGATACCAATGTACCCGATACTATAAAGGATGATATACAAGCTCAAGAAGGTGATACACCGTACACCGCTTTATGGCAGGCAAAGGCTGTAGTGGAAGTATGGAACGGAAGTGCCTGGGAAACCTACACAGGCAATGTAGATGCTTTAAGAGCTACATTCAATACCGGCAGTCTGACACAGGGTAACAGAGAGTACAGACTCTATGAGTCGGTGGCATCCGCTTCCAATGCTACAAGGCTAAACGGTACATATGAAGCCGAGTGGACACAGGCTAATTATACGGGTTCATTTGAAACCGCTATAACAAACGGAAGTGTGTATACTTTCGGATATATTGAACATCCTTCTTATAACATAAGGATAAAGAGTACCAGAGAAGGAAGTGTCAACATAGGTGTGTTCGTAAGAAGAGGTAAGTCCTTATCGGATTATGCCGATAAGTACCAAGCGGAACTTGACAGAGAAAAAGCCTTACCGGATATAGATATCAACGGTATTACGTGGATTTTCAGAGGTCTGTCTTCTTCCAGAACGGAATTTATAGAATATGATGATACGAAAATTGCAAATTCCGACGGTGTAATATATATCTACTTTGATAATGATAGGAAGAGTAGAGAGGATGCATTCGGAGAGCTTAGAAAGGGTATAACTGAGGCTGCAAACATAGCGGCAAGTGCAAATCCCGGAACTCAGGCAAGAATACAGGATGCTATAGATGAGGCTAATCAGGTACTCAATATGTCAACTCCGAGGAAGGCTTCCAAAGAGGAGCTTAGAAATGCTTACACCAAGCTTAGAAATACGCTTATGGAACTTTTGGGCGGCGGCTCCGGCAGTGGCGGTTCCGGCAGGGTGCGGACCACCACCTGGGTGGAATCTTCCGGAGTGCCGGTGATGTG
>ERZ773009.557-NODE-557-length-27030-cov-15.632252_pt1 | contig 27030 bp, 30 predicted proteins | sample MGYA00580663_ERZ773009 | MGnify/ENA primary metagenome ERZ773009 (study PRJEB29015, sample SAMEA2737969) | human oral metagenome | biome: human oral; feature: human-associated habitat; material: dental | place: China | collected 2026 ... | reverse complement strand
GGATGATCTGGTACTGTGCGGCGGCGAAGAACTGCCCCTTCACGCCGTCGATGTTTTCAATCGCCTTCTCGTCGATGATCGACTTGTCGTTCACGATGAGGCGCAGACGCGTCGCACAGTGCTCGGCGCTGCGGACATTGCCCGTGCCGCCGACGTACTTCCAGATGAGCTTTGCGACGCGCTCCTCCTTCGGCAGATTCGGATCGATGTCATCGTCCGCCAGAGCTTCCGCCGCAGGTGCTTCCTCGGCAGGCTCATCACCACCCGAGGAGATCTCCGCATCATCGAGTGCGAACGTGATCTTCCCGAAGTCCGCCGCATTCGTCACGAGCACGGGGGTCGTCGTCTCATATCCCTCCGCGCGGATCGCGGCGGGGTCGAACTCGAGCAGCAGCTGCCCGCGCTTTACCGTGTCCCCCTGCGCAACGTGCGCCGTGAAATGCTTGCCCTCAAGCTTCACTGTATCCACACCGACATGGATGAGGAGATCTACCCCTTCCGCCGAGTGAATACCGATGGCATGCTTCGAACCAAAGAGCACCGTGACCTCACCGTCCACCGGAGACACCACGCGCCCCTCCGGATCGGCAATCGCCGCACCGCGCCCCATCGCACCGCTCGCAAACGCCGGATCCGTCACCTCCGAGAGTGGGATCAGACGTCCCTTGAGCGGACTGTCCAAACGAATGTCCTGCATATCAAGTCCCCCTAATGAAATTGCCCTGTCGGAATCTTCGCATATCGATTGATGATTCCTCTCAGTAAAAGTGTACTAATTTCCTTTTCACTTGTCAATGCACATGCGCGGCGAAAAGATTTTACAACGGCATATCCTTGTGGTAGAATAATTTTAAGACAACGTTGGGAGATTCGGATACAATCCGGGGAGGCATTACCATGACTGTAAAATATGAAGTCACCGTCACCGCCATCGGCAAGCTGGCACGCAAATTCCTTGAGAGCAACAACAGCGTCATCCTGCTCGACGAGGGCGCACATCCGAACCTCGCCGAGATGGTCATCGAGCATACACCGAGCGAGCTGACCGGTGATCTCGCCCCTGGCGACACGCTGACGATCGGAAAGCAAAAATACAAGATCGTGCGTGTCGGCGAGAATGCAAACGACACCATCCGCGAGAGCGGTCACTGCACCCTCCTCTTCAACGCAAAGGGCTCGATGCCCGGGCAGATTGAGCTCGAGGGCACGGCGATTCCGTCGTTCACGCAGGGCGTCAAATTCACCTTTACAGGGAAATAAGCGACAGCAAAAAAAACAGCCGTGCACAGTACTCATGTACGGCTGTTTTTTTGCGGAAAGTTATTGAATTTAGTTCTTTTTTCCTATATAATGACGAGACACGGAAGGAGTGCTTTCATGAAAAAATTCTTACTGATATTCTGCGCCGTGTTCGCCGTTCTCGCCGTTGGCTGCGGGAACATGACCGCCGACGGCGACGAGGGCGATCATGCGGATTCTACGGTGCTGGATCTCACGCGACCCATTCATCCACCCGCGGATTTTGCAGGAAAACGCGTACTTGTTGCATTCTTCTCGCGCACGGGCGAGAATTTCGAAGTTGGCGTGATCGAGAAGGGCAACACCCATATCATCGCGGAGCAGATCGCAGAGATCACACACGCGGACAAAATTTTCGAGATAAAAACGGTCACGCCCTATCCTGCCGACTACCAGGAAATGACAAAGGTCGCCAAGGACGAAAAAGCATCATCGGCGCGTCCCCCACTCGCCACACATATGGAGGACATGGCTGCGTACGATGTGATCTTCCTCGGCTACCCGATCTGGTATCAGGATCTGCCGATGCCCGTCTACACCTTCCTTGAGAGCTACGACTTCACAGGCAAGACGATCATCCCCTTCTGCACTGGCTCGGGCAACGCTATGAGCGGCATGGAGGAGGAAATCCCGCTCTTTGCAAAGGGTGCACAGATGAAAAATGGATTTGGGATCCAGGGAAAATTCGTGCATAACAATCCCGATCAGGCAAAGCTTGAGGTCGCCAACTGGCTCTCCACGTTGGGGTATACCAACTGATGCGCATATTTCTTTATCTGTTCATCTGGTCGGCACTCCTCTTTCTCCCGAATCGCCTTTTGACTACGGAGCCCGTGCATGAGTATCTGGGACTCGTCTTTCTCCTGCTCGGCACAATACATCTCTTCTTTCAGCGCCGCTATCTCAGGGCACTTGTCACGCTGCGCCTGAAAATCTCACCACTCAACGTCGTCAACAGCATGATGCTCACGCTCCTCGTCGTTGTGATTGTGACAGGAATCCTCATCTCGCTCTATGCCGTTCCCATCGTCCGTCTGCGCGGACTTACCTCCATCTACGTCCACGCGACGCATCTCTGCGCCGCCGTCCTCTTCTACCTCATCGTCGGCATTCATGCGGGTTTTCACTGGCGAGCGATCTGGAACGGGATACTGCGCCGCCTGCATTTGCAGAGTCCCGCATTCATGACGCGCGTTTATAACGTGCTCGGCATCCTGCTCATCATTGCAGGGGGGCACGCCTTTATCACAACGCATATCTACGAAAAAATCCTCTTTGAACACATGTCCTTCGGCGGTGTGGTCGGAACATGGGAGTACCAGCTCGATCTGATGCTCATTTTCGCCGCATGTATGTGCTGCTCGCTCTTCTACGAGCGTCTGCGTCGAAGGAAATAAAAATGAGTTCTATGATAAATGTTACGGAAAAATGGGGGACAGCGATGCTCCTGAGCAAACCCTAGTGGAGCAAGCGGGAAAAGTGTGCGGTACGCCCCGTTGGACTTCTTTCGTTCAAGCGCAGCGCGTTTAAGAAGTCCGGCGGTATTTGAGCGTACAAGCACACGAACGCTTGCGCAACTAAGTGTTTGCGTGGAGCACGCATATCCGTTGTATTTGACGTAGACCCTAAAAATAGGACTTCTTGAAGTTACACGACTTCAGGAAGTCCTATTTATTTTTGTTCACATCAATGCATCCATCGTATCGAAAATTGGCAGGAGAACAGAGAGCACGACAAAGAAGATGAGTGCGGCTACGAGGACGACCATCACGGGCTCGCTCAGAGCCTCCATGCGTGCGCTGTACGCAGCCGCACGCCGCCGGCAGTAGTCCGCCCCGTGCTGCAGGAGGCGATCCAGCTCCCCCGCCGCCTCCCCTGCTGCGAGCATTCCGCGCAGGATCTGCGGCATATACGGCGCGCGTGCAATCACCTGTGCAAACGTACGCCCCTCGACGAGGTTTCGCTCCATCCGCCCGAGCTGATCGGCAAGCGCACGATTCCCCGTCATCGCGCGCGCAAGTGCCACGGCGCGATCCAGACGAATGCCGCTCCGGAGGAGGATCGCGACCGTCCGCAGAATCATCTGCCACGCAGCGAGCCGCAGGAATGTCCCCAGCACAGGGACGCGCAGGAGCAGCGCATCGGCATGAAGGCGCAACACGGGCTGTGCCAGCAGCAGAGGAACGGCAAGGCAGCCAACGATGACAGCGGCGGTCAGCGCATAGGGATGTGTCGTGAGAACATCGGAGAGCGCGAGCATCATCCGTGTCGGCAGCGGTGCCTCCGTACCAAAATCGCGCAGGAGCGCAGCAAAGATCGGCAGGATGAACACCGTCATGAGGAGCATCGAAAAAACAGTCGCCGCAAGCAGAAAGAGCGGATAGGCGAGCGCGCTGCGCAGGGATTCACGCAGGACATGCACCTCGGTGAGAACATCCGCCGCATCGTGCAGGATCGTTTCGAGCATCCCGCTCTCCTCACCCGCACGCACCATGCCGATCAGGCTTGCAGGGAACGCCGCCCCCTGCATCTCCATCGCCTGGGAGAGCGGCATACCGCGCACCACCTCCCGGTAGAGTGCCGCTGTCATCCGCGTGTACGCCGTCTCCCGTTCCCCTTCGGAGAGACGTGCCAACGCCTCATGGACGGGCAGTCCCGCGCCGAGGAGAGCCGCCAGCTCATGCAGGAATGCGATTCGCTCCTCCGCCGTGATGCCGCGCTGCAAGCGCAGAACATCAGGCAGACGGAAATCACGCTGCTCCCGCAAACGAAGCACAGTCTTTCCCTCTGCGGCAAGGGCTCGCACTGCTTCGGATGCCGACTCCGCTGCGAGAGTTCCACGCAGCGCCACGCCCTCCGACGTACAGGCACGGTACGAAAACTTCTTCATGCGAGCATACCCTTCGCCCGAAGCATCGCCTCCGCCATCTCTGCCGTCTGCATCCCCTGCGCCGCTCCACTCATCATCACGGACGCAAGCTGCGAACAGCTTCCCTGGCGCAGAATGTTCCGTACGGCGGGCGTTGCCATCAGCACCTCGAATGCGGCAACACGTCCCCCGCCGCAACGCGGCAGGAGACGCTGCGCGAAAATGCCCGTCAGGACATCGGCAAGCTGCGCCCGCACAGCGTCGCGCACATCCGGCGAAAACATACTCTCCACACGCAGCGGTGTCTCTGCCGCACCGCGCGTATGCAGCGTCCCGAGGACGAGCACGCCTGTCGTCGCCGCCATCAGTGCCGCCTCCATCGTCGCACGGTCGCGGATCTCACCGACGAGCAGAATATCGGGATCCTCACGCAACGCACCGCGCACGGCATCGGGGAACGCCGCAAAGTCGCGCCCCGCCTCGCGCTGACTGAGAAATGCGCACGCCGACGGAAAGACATACTCGATCGGATCCTCAAGCGTGATGATGTGCACAGACCGCGTGCGATTGATCTGCTCAATCAGAGAAGCGAGCGTCGTCGTCTTGCCCGCCCCCGTCGCACCGCAGATCAGTGCGAGACCGTCCCGCGCTGCGGCAAGACCGCGCAGCCCCGCAGGCATTCCGATCTCCTCGGGGGTCGGAATGCGCGCGGGCAGAAGACGCAGAGCAATACCAACACCATCCTGCATGCGGTAGGCATTTCCGCGAAAACGCCGCCCCTCATAGAGCCACGAAAAATCAACGTCGCATACGGAGAGCAAGGCGCGCTGCTCCTCCGACATCATCCTCTTCGTCAGCTGCTCCATCAGGGCAGCCGTCGGCACAAGCTCCTCCGGTGTGAGCATGCCGTCACACCGCACCTGCACACGCTGCTCGGGCGCAATGTGCAGATCGGACGCTTCCGCCGCAATCATACGGCGCAGAACCTCCGCCAGTCTCTCCCGCTCATCCATAGAGTGCCCGCTCCACTTCCGCGAGGGTCGTCTCCCCCGCCAATACCTTTGCCGTACCGTCCTGCCACAGCGTTTCCATACCATCCTCCACTGCCGCATGGCGCAGGGATGACTTATCGCGCCCATCCAGAATCGCAGCACGGATGGGCTCCGACACGGGCAGGATCTCGTGGATCGCCATGCGCCCGCGGTAGCCGCTGCCGTGACAGTGCGCGCAGCCGCGCCCCCGTACAAGTGCCAGTCCCTCATAGTAGAGATCGCCAAGCTGTGCCTGCGCACGCGAACCGACGGGAACGACATACGTCTCACGGCAGTGCGGACAAATGCGCCGCACAAGACGCTGTGCGATCACCCCCGACAGCGTCGCCGCAAGCAGATAGGGCGGCACCCCCATCTCGATCATGCGGAAGACCGCCGAGACCGTATCCTCGGTGTGCAGCGTCGAAAAGAGCGCATGCCCCGTGAGCGCGATCCGCACCGCCATCTCCGCCGTCTCGCGGTCACGGATCTCACCGAGGAGAATCTTCTGCGCGTCCTGCCGCAGTGCCGCACGAAGCCCCGCTACGAACGTCAGACCCGCCTCCGGATTCACCTGAAACTGACTGATGCCCTCGATCCGCCGCTCCACGGGATCCTCAAGCGTCATGATGTGACAGCTCGGCTCGTTCAGCGCGGAGAGTGCCGCGTAGAGCGTCGTCGTCTTGCCCGAGTTCATCGGGCCGCAGAGGAGGAGCAGCCCCGTCGGGCGGCGGATCAGCTGCTCGAACAGTTCCTGATTGTGCGGCGTAAAGCCCAGCTCCGCACAGCTGAGGAATCGCTCCGCCGCATCCATGATGCGCACAACCATCCGCTCACCATCCACCACGGGAAGCACGGCGACGCGCATATCAATCGAGCGTTCCCCCATTCGGTAGCGAATCTGCCCGTCCTGCGGACGGTTGCGCTTTGCCGTATCCAGCCCCGCCATCACCTTGAGCCGTGCAATGATGACGGGCGCAAGTGCCGTCGGAAACTGGATCGGACGCTCCCGCAGAAGCCCGTCCACACGCATACGGATGCGCAGCCTGCCACCCATCGGCTCAAGGTGGATATCCGTCGCATCCTCCGCGAGTGCGGTGTCCAGAATGGCATTGACAAGCGTGACGACGTGACTGCCGCTCGTGCCCTCCGCAGATGCACCGCGCCGCACCTCGCGCGCAGCCTCTGCGACAAGCCGCTGTGCCGCCTCCTGCTCCATAGGGCTCACTCCCTTACATCGCTCAGATCATCCGCCGCATAGTCCACCGAGAGTAGATAGAGCCCGCATGCAGGGGCGGTCGGACTCGCCAGCCGCCGATCGCGTGCGGCAAAGATCGCAGCGAATTGCTCCGCCGAGATGCGGCCTAGACCGACGTTCATCACCGTACTCATAATGTTGCGCACCATATGATAGAGGAAGCCGTTTCCATGCAGATAGCATGAGAGCCGCCCCGCTCCCTCCTCCGTCAGCCGAATCTCATCGAGCGTCCGCACGGGCGACATCGGTGCGCCGCCCGCCGCACGAAACGAGGAGTAGTCATGCGTCCCCACGAGCAGGGCAAGTGCCCCACGCATTGCATCGTGGTCAAGCGGCTGAAAGATCTGCCACGCATAGCTGCGTGTAAAGGGATTCGGAACAGTGCACTCCTCCAAACGGTAGACATATGCCTTCCCCGTCGCCGAATGCCGCGCACTGAAATCGCGCCCTGCCTCCCATGCCTGTGTCACCACGATATCGGGCGGCAGGAGACCGTTCACCGCACGCGGCAGGCGAGCAACGGGAATCCGTCCGTTCGTGAAGAAATTCACCACCTGACCGTAGGCGTGTACCCCCGCATCCGTGCGTCCCGCTGCGGCGAGCTCCACATCCTCCCCACAGACCTTTGCAAGTGCGCGTTCAAGTACATTCTGCACGGCGACAACGGGGGGCGTCTGACGCTGAAAGCCGTGGTAGTTCGTCCCGTCATAGGCAACCGTCAGGGCAATGTTGCGCGCACGAGCCTTCATCCGCTGCACGCTTTCAGGGCGCAATGGACAGCCCTCCGAGACTCACGGCACAGATCCCCGCTGCTCCGAGCGCAAACACGGCAATCGCCGCATAGTCGAGCCGCCCCATCTGCAGCTCCTTCATCTGCGTGCGCCCCTCACCGCCGCGGTAACAGCGCGCCTCCATCGCAAGCGCAAGCTCATCTGCGCGGCGAAATGCCGAGAGAAAGAGCGGCACGAGCACGGGTACGACCGCACGCAGACGCTGCATGATGTTCCCGCGTTCAAAGTCCGCCCCGCGCGCCTTCTGCGCCTTCATGATGCGATCCAGCTCCTCGAGCAGCGTCGGCACGAAGCGCAGCGCGATCGTCATCATCATCGAGAGCTCATGCACGGGCACACGAAAGCGGCGCAGCGGCGAGAGCAGCGCCTCAAGCCCATCCGTCAGACGCAGGGGACTCGTCGTCAGCGTCAGCAGTGTACTGAGCAGAATGAGCAGTACAAGGCGCAGCGAAATGTACGCCCCGCGTGCAATCCCCTCCCATGTCATGCCCAACGGACCGACGCGAAAGACCTCCATACCGGGTGTCATAAAAATATGCACACCAAACGTAAACAGCACAATCAAGAGGATCGGTCGGATCGAGCGCAGCTGCAAACCGAGCGGGACCTCGGAAAACACCATCAAAAGGGCAACAGCAGCGGAGAGCGCAAGAAATCCTGCCGCATTTTCCACAAAGAAAATGAGCAGCAGGAAGAAAAAGAGCAGCACCATCTTCACGCGCGGATCCATACGATGCAGAAACGAATCCCCGGGCAGATAACGGCCAATCTGTATATCATTCAGCAAAAGCAATCACATCCATATCCATTTTCTCCATTATAACATCAAAGCCAATCTTTTTCATTTCTTTTTCTCAGACTTTATGCTATAATGCGCCATATATAGGATGTTATAACTATACCTTTCGAATATCTCTTTTCGAAAGACAAATAACACATGATCAAAAAATGAAAATCTAAAGAAAGGTTTTTACAATGGAAGAAGCATTTATTGGGCGACAGGCCATATTGGATCAGCAGAAGAACGTATACGCATACGAAATTCTCTTCCGCAGCGGCCTCAAGAACGCCTTTGACCCCAACCTCGACGGCAACGTCGCAACGCAGAGCGTCATGGTCAATGCCATGCTCGACTTTGGCATGAACAAGCTCGTCTCCGACAAGCGAGCCTTCATTAACTTCACCGAGCAGAACCTGCTGAATCGTGCCCCGAAACTCCTCCCATCGGAAAACGTCGTCGTGGAGATTCTGGAAACGGTACAACCGACTCCAGAGATTTTACAGGTCGTACAGGAGCTCAAGGCGGCGGGCTACAAGATCGCCCTCGACGACTTCGTCCTGATGCCGGGCTACGAGCCGCTCATCGACATGGCGGACATCATCAAGGTCGACTTCCGCATCACGACAGATCCCGAAGAGCGCAAAAACATGCGTGAAATCCTGCCGAAGCACGTTCGTCTCCTTGCAGAAAAAATTGAGACAGAGGAGGAGTTCCAGCAGGCACTTGACTTCGGCTACGTCCTCTTTCAGGGCTATTTCTTCTGCAAACCGGCGGTACTCCGCCGGAAGCGACTCACGAGCAATGCGCTCTCGAAGATGCGCCTTCTGCGGGAAATCAACCGTCAGAATGTCGATTTCTCCGCCATCACCGGTGTCATCTCATCGGACACGAACCTCGTCCACAAGCTGCTCACCTACATCAACTCTGCAGGTGTCGGGCTCACCAACCACGTGTCCAACCTCAAGCAGGCGACCGTCCTCCTCGGTGCCAGCGGCGTGCGTCGCTGGGTCACACTCGTCAGCCTCCAGACCTTCTCCGAGGACAAACCGCCCGAACTCTTTACCCTCTCGCTTCTGCGTGCAAAGTTCTGCGAGCTCATCGCAGGCGAGCTCAAGCGTCCCGGGCTGACACCCGACACCGGATTCCTGCTCGGCATGTTCTCGCTGATCGATGTTCTTCTGAGTCTGCCCATGGACGACGTTCTCAAAGAAGTCTCCCTGTCCGACGAACTCAGCGATGCCCTGCGCGGCAAGGACAATGACCTGCGCCGACTGCTCGATCTCGTTGTCGCCTATGAAAAGGGTGATTGGGAGAAAGTCATCACCTGCTGCACACGCGAAAACCTTGACCCCGACTATCTCAAGCCGACCTATGACAATGTGCTTGAGTGGTACAACGCGCTCCAGAGTATCAGCTGACATCATCGAATCCATACAAAAAGCCCATCGGATACACTCCGGTGGGCTTTTCTGATGCGCTTATTTCGGGTTATACTCGACAATCGTGATCTTCTTGTTCTCGTTGAGATCGATCACCTCATCCTCCGAGATCGTCACGATCGGGAGCGGCACAACACCGTGCGGGTACGCCGTGATCGTCCCCTCGCGGTGATTGCTGAGCAGCACGCGCGAGCCGAGGAACGCATTCTTGATATTCGTCAGCACGGGAATACAGACCTGCGGATCGAGCTTCGTATACATCTGCCTCGCGATCTCCGACACCGCATCGAACGGCGTGCGGCGCGGATAGCCCTCGCGCTCCACCGTGATATTGTCGTAGAGATCTGCCACAGCGACAATACGCGCGTAGAGGTGAATGTCCTCCCCCTGGATATTGAACGGAAAACCGCTTCCATCCATGCGCTCATGATGTTGGAGTGCCGTGAGGCGTACGCCCTCCGTCAGCCCCGCAACATTGCGAAGGATCTGTGCGCCATCCACCGTATGCTGGATATACCGCTCGTAGTCCTCGCCCGTCAGCGTATCAATATTTTTCTCGAGCAGACGCTGGTCAAATTTCGACTTGCCGACATCATGCAGGAAGCCCGCGAGCACAATATCCTTTGCCGTCTCACGGTCCAGCTTCATCCACTTCGCGATGACACCCGAGAGAATCGAGACGCGGAGCGAGTGGTTGTAGATGTCACTCGCCAGATGATTGACCTCGTTCAGATAGTCAATCGTCCCACTGCGGCGCGAGAGCGGCAGGAGATCCGTCTGCACCATCTCATTCGTCTCGGCGACGGGCACATTCCCCGTCTTTTTCGCCTCCTCGAAGATCGACTTCGCCGTCCCAACCACATTCTCATACTGCTTGATAAAGAGATTGCTGCGCGAGAAGATCGGCGAGCGATCCTCCCGGAGCTCCGTCTCGTCCTTGATGTAGACAACGGGAATCTTCAGGAACTTGAGACGCATGATATGTGCCGCCGTCAGTTCCGTATTCTCCGACACGACAACCACACGTTTGGCATTGACGATCGTCCGCGCAAGTATCATCCCATTTTCCAAATCGCTCACGGATATTGCACGCAAGATAAGCCCTCCCTCGATTTATCTTCTCTTCATTTACGCACGAAACTATTGCACCTATAAATATTTCGACCTTTACGAAAAAATCCCTGCCTGTGCAAAATAAAACTTGACTTTACATTAAATATTTTTCTGTTTTGAGCATAGACACGCTATTTCCCGATATATAAGCTTTTCTACTTTCCTGTTTAGGGGTACGATATGTGTCTTTGACACCCCATTAGGCTGTCAAAAAGCTGTCAATTTGCGAACACAAAAACAGAGGGGACGGCGCACGAAACGCTGTCTCCTCTGTTCGTTTATTCCGTTGTTTATCTCACGCAGTCTTGACCGTCGATGCCAGTGACTTATCAAGCACCATCTTGATAAACCACACGCCTCCCTGCATCACCGCAGGGAGCACGACCGCATCACGCCAATAGCACCATCCGTGCTCTGCCTTCGCCTGCTCTTTGATCTTTGCCACAAACTTATCAACCGTCTGCTCAATCATCGGCATACCCTCCATGAGGATCGCCCGCGTGACACGCTGCTTGACTTCCTCGGTCACATGCTCGACGTTCAGCTCCTTGACGATTGCGTCCCTGATGTCTGTCCACTTACTCATGATATTATCTCCTTTCACGGCGTTCCGCCGTTGTCTGCCCAATACTTACGATACCAGTTTGCCTTGCCGCGCAAGATGTCTCCGCCACGGTCGTCCTCATTTGACCACGGATGATACTTCGGGCTTTCGAGCGTGCCGAGATATTCGAGATCCCAACGCTCGCAGGTGGAGCGCGGGCCGTACGGGTCATGAGGCTCGATGCCGTCCTCGTTGTCCGCCGCTTCGCCGTGCGTGAGGACACGCTGCTTGTCGATCGTCAGCCAGAGGCCGTTGCAGACTGCTGCGATTGCCTGTGCCATGCCCTCGATCTGTGCTGCGGTCGGCGGCTCTGTTCCGAGGCTGTTTGTGTTTGCATCCAAGCACCCGAGGATACAGATATTGACGCTCCCGCTGTTACGCAGATAAGTCGCAGCGAGTACGTCGTCAAGCTCACCGTCTGCGATGACATAAATCTCGCCATCTTTGTCAATCTGGACATGGTAGTCGCTCCAGAACTGCCCGTAGTGCCCCGCCGACCAATGCAGGTATACTTTTGTCTCATGACCATATTTTGCCGCCGCCTCCGCGAGTGCTGCGCGATACTCTCCCGCAAGCTCCTCAAGTTCTGCCGGCGTCACCCGACGCATCGCGTTCCTACTCAATACGTGTGCCATTATTTCGCTCCTTTCTTTGATATGACAGACCTGCCCAAAAAGCCGATCAGGCCCGATGTAACATTACTTGACAGCTCTGGGCTGCCATAAAAAACGGACAGGATCGCCACAATAACGAGTCCTGTCCCGACCATCCAATCTACCGGAGGCAATCGCTCCTGTTTCAGCATATAGCTATTCTCCTTTCTTTTTTCCGAGGAGCCCGCCGCGCTTCTTGACGATTGCAACAAGGCCGCCGGCTTCTTCGACGCCCGAACGCTGCATGTTCTCGAGTATCGATATAAATTCCGTCGTCGCAAGATATCCGATTGTAAGATTCGCCGCAAAAGCAGGCAGATGCGCACGCACCAGCAGGAAATCCAATACCAGCGACGATGTTACAACGCCAATATAGGTCAATATCTTGTGTGTAAACCTCTTGCGCATCTCCTCGCTGCGGATATATCCGAGCCTTCGTGCCAGACGGATGCCGCAGACCGCTTGCCAGAGGGTCGGGGACTCCGTGCCATGGTCAACAAGACACTGGCGTGAAAGTGCAAGCAATTTTGTGACGAGATCGACTGCGACGAGCCATGCAAAAGCAACGAAGATTTGCGCGTGCTCCTGCACCGTGATCGATACGATGCAGGATATAACAACCTTAATCGCCCAATCTTCCTGCAGCCGCTGCAATACCTGCATCATAATATCCACGCTCCTTAGCTCCTTTCCGAGCATAGAAAAGGTGCACACCGTATGGTATGCGCCCGCTGTGATTACCCTGCCGCCTGACTCTCCTCTCCCTGCGGCGGGTCAGGGTCTTTCTTCACATCGAGGATGACGTGATCGCCGTAGGTGATTTCATCCGCCTCCTTCTGATCTGTTGTCGAGAGTGAAAACATCTCGCCCGTCTCCACGTTCGTAAACGTAAAGTTCGTGAGGGTGCTGTTCCCCTGCGGGTAAGTGATTTTACCATTGACGATGTACTTTTTCTGCATTGTGTTCTCCTCCTTTACCGTTCAGGAAACTCGCTAAAGCCAGTCCATTTCCCTCTACTTTCGACCTCCGCGCGCCATCCCGGTGAACAGCCCGTAACATCTAGAATCATAACGTTAATCAGCTCTGCCATATTAACGCAGCTCTGATTCGCCGAATAGTATCCATCAAAGTTGCTTTCAATCATGGAAGCGCAGCTTGTAAATTCGACTGTGCTCGGGTCAGGAAACCAAAAGCCCGTATTGAACATATAGCTTGGTCGCCCCTTTCTTGTATTCGCAATACACGCATACGGATGCAGAGCAGCAACCGCAATTTTCCTCCCTGGGAAAGAAAAACGTTGTGGTCTGTTGCGCAGATTTTTTCCCTCAAGCTTTAATGTATTGATAGACGGAAAATATTTTAGGATGCGCATATAGTCATAGCGATTATTAAATATAATCTCTCCTCGTTCATTTTTTATTATCATCTCCCCGTAGTCACTTTTAATTGTACTGTCCTCCAATCCGTAGACAAACAACATCGTAGAAAAACGGGCTTCTTGTTCAAACGTCCAGTGTTTGAATTTTTCATTGTCCTTAGTTTTGAAACGGCATGTAATACTCGTGTACGGAGCAATGTATGGTGCAACTCGCTCCAATTCCGTATACCCAACATCATTCCCTGCAAAAGTACCGCGCTCATATATTGGTAATTCTACTGATGCGGCACGCTGCCATAGGTTAATACGATATTGGAAAGGAAAGGGAGTAAAAAGTTCAAAGTTTTTCTTGGTCGCAAATTGTGTGAACGTATATATGATGTTCGGCATCGCCGAAGCAATCGCCATAATTCGCGGAATCATAATCCCGCTTTTGAGGGAGCGCGAAATCGAAGTCTCTCCGCCAAAAAGTAAAAGAGTGGGACGTACAAGGTCATGACCGACCCCTTCCGTTGTCTGAATCCCAATAAAGGGTGAACCTATATAGTAGCTAGCGCCAAACGTTCGAAGTGTCGCCGACATGGTTTCCCACGCCTCAAATCTAGGCCCATTCTGTGGAAATGTGCCGCTCGGCCATATCCACGACACACCGTTTGCGATATCCAAATAAGGATATGTACAAACGCGCTCCCCTTTTTCATTCACCTCAACGTGTACTCCTGTAACCATCCAATTTCCCATGTCACGGGAAATAAATGGCTGCGCCCACGACAAACGAAAATTTTCATAGGTATCATCAATCATCTGTGAGCCCGCGTTATTTCTGATTTCGGCATAGTTCATACAAACACCTCAATAAAACCCAAACATCACTGCATAGGGGTTGAGTGCTTCTGCTATTCCAGGAAAATATGGAAGCGTAGGAAATTCTGGATCAAAATTACCATTTGGTTTCAGGGGCAATTTTACCGTAAAGCCTTGGAGGTCTTCCCTTATATCAATCTTTGCCGTTGCTCCTGCAAAAGGATTATAGTTTGCCTGCCAAAAAAGGAATCGCGCCCAGATGCGATTCTTATTCGGGTTCGGTACGTGGATAAATCTTTGATATTTGTGCTCTTTTGATTTTCCTTGTAGACTTACAACCCCAACGATACGCGTCACTCCGCATGCCGTATCAAGGACACAAGAACCGCGTGCATTATAGAGTTTAAGTCCTGCCTGTTGTCCCATCTGTGCATCACCTCAATTAAACACACCAATACGCACCCGCGCCAAGTTATTCTCATCAAACACCTCAATGAGGTTATCAGATATCTCCGTCCGCGCTCCCGTTTCTTGCGTTCGCAGTTTTCCGATACGTGCGCTCAATGCAGATAGGCTTCCGACACTGAGTTTGTCTGCCGTAACCGCCCCTGCCTGTATCATGTGATTGGCGATGATATTGCCGTCAAACTGGGTATTTCCCGTGATATGCAGAAGCCGCCCATCGATACGCACGCCGTTCGGTGCAATGTTAATCGCTGAGATGACATCGCCCTGGTTGACCTTGAGCTGCAGTCCGTTATAGAGCTGCGTGATGGCACTGTACCCCGAGGCCTGCGGGTTGCCCGAGAGGCGTGCAACAATGGACGACACGCTGTCCTGCGCTGCTTTTACCTGTGTACGAACTTCATCCGCCGTATTCTGTGCCGCCGCGGCCGCGCGTTTTGCTTCTTCTGCGGCCTGCGATGCACCGGGGCTCGACTGCATATCCTGCAGTTTCTTCGCAAGGGCCGCATCAAGGTCTTTCTCCGAAATCGTCAGATTCTCAATAGCATCTTTGTCGATTTTCGACTTGATGATAACTTCATGCGACGCAGACAGCGCACCGTCCCCAAACACATCAAAGCACGCCGCCTGCACTGTGTAGATGCCCGCTGCACCTGTGTAGGAAACAAATAGGCCCGTCGTTTCGAGTGTCTCGTTGATGCCGGCACCCGAGATATGCACGCGCGTACCGCTGACATTTTCGGGCTTATTCTGGATAGAAGCGTTGAATCCTTGCAGCGTATTCGTGATCTTGATCGTCGGTGCGGTCGGTGTCGGAAAATCGTAATGAATACTCAGAGGATCGCCGTATCCTTTCTGCGGATTGTGCCCGTAGACAAGCACAGTACCACTGCGCGCCGTAAGCGCTACTGTAGAGCGGATATCGGCGGTCTTTGCGAGCAGGCCTGCCAGCTGTCCCATGTTGCTGTTTGTGCGTACCTCGTAGTAGTCGATGTAGGTGTTTGTCACAGCCTCCCAAGCGGCCGTTACAACACCGCCCTGCAGCTGTACTTCGCCGCTGTGCGGCGTATCCGGCACGGCGACACTGCCCGCCGCAACTGTCGCGGTGATCGATGCCTCTGCCGTCTCAGCAGAAACCACACCCGAGCGGTTGATCGCTCGGATGCCGAACGTGTACGTCCCGGATGCCGGGATAAAATAGCTGTGGCTTGTCCCGCCGATCAGATCGACAAGCACAGTACCAGCACCATCAAAGAGCCGATATCCAAGGATATCTGTCTCCGGATTCGCCCGCCACGTCAGCTGCAGAACGCTGCTGTTGCCCGCATCCTGCACGGCGGCAAACCCCTGCACCTTTGAGGGCGGCACATCCTTCGGCGCCGTGTAGACGGTCTGCGTAGCCGCATTTCCGGAAAGTCCGAGATCGTTGTAGCAGGTGACGCGGACGGTGTAGCTGACTGCCGCTGCGACGCCCGCGATCGTGGTGCTCGTTGCATTGCCGTCATAGATGCCCTGTGTCATGTACTCCGTCTCGCTGTCGCGCCTGTACTCGACTTTGATCTGCTTTGCAACAGCGCTGCGCGGCAAGCGCCATGAAGCGGCGAGGTCGTAGAGCGTCGTACCATCGGGCAGCGTCTTGATCTCCACAACAACCAGCAGATTGTTGACGCAGAGCTTATCGCTCTGCGTCGTGTAGTCGATGATCGGCACGTCGCTGTTATCGTCCGCGTAGAGCTCCGGATAGTACTCCATGCAGGTGATCTTGCGTGTCTGTTCCGTCATGCCCTTCGAGATCGAAAGCACCCGAAAGGGCTTTGCCTCCTTGGTCGCTTCCCCAAAGGTATAGAGATCATCAGCAGCAAGCTCTGCCGCCTGCGTGAGCGTGACGACCGCACCGGATACGCTCTGAACCTCGTAAGTGTGGAGCGTGTCGGTTTTGCTGTCGCGTACCATGAGACGGTACTGCTTGCCCTCTGCCATCATGACGTCACGATCGAGCGTAACGGCAGCATCATCAACACTGACAACACGGCCGCCGCTCCCCCAATCCGTCACATCATGCTGCAGGAGGATCACGTCGCCGATCGTACAGGCAATCGCATCCACAAAGGCATCAAACGTGCACGTCCGCAGCTCGTACTTATTGGCACGCAGGGCGTGCTTGCCGTGCGCATACGCTTGCTTGAGATCTGTGCATCCCATAAGCTCGATCTGCGTCGGTGTGGCAAGTGCCTCGCTGGCATCGTAGTCGTCGGCAAACACGGGGAGCACGTCGCGCTCGTAGTTCTTCGCCGCGTTCATGAAAGAAATTTCAACGACGTTGGCACGCCCCTGCGTGCCCTGAAACTCCTCCTTAAAACTGTCCTGCTTGATGTTCCCGACCGTGAAGAGCTGCGAGGGCTGCGCCGCATAGTCATAGACGCAGGTAAAGCGTGTCCCTTGCATGATGACCTTGCCGCGCCCGACTGCCTCCGGATAGCGCAGCGCCTCCCACGTCTGCATGGCGCTGTCATAGATGTAATTGAACGTGTAGCCCTTCGCCGCACACTGCTCCGCCCATGCCTTGAACATATCATAGGAGAGACGTTCCGCAGGCTCACCGCGCACAATGTAGCGGTCACCGATCTTTCTGCACTGGTGCAGGATGTCGTAGCACGCCCACGCGGGATTATCTGCGCGTTTCACCTCATACGCTTTGCTGTATGGATTCCATACATAGACCTTCGAGCGTTCCTGTACCCATGTCACTACCGGATCGTTGCCACTCAGCTGCTCCGTCGCAAGTGCACGGATGCCGATGAGTACTTTGCCCGGATGCACGAAGTCATCATAGACAATCTGCGTGAGCTGAGACCAATAGACGCGATTGACATAGCGGACGGATGTGCCGCCTTTGGATACGCAGCGCATACGCACCTCGTACCGCCCCGGCGGCAGGTTCTCGAAACGGTAGACGCGATAGATCGCCTTATTCGTCGCATCACGAATAGCGCCGTTGTGACCGCCTGGTAGTCTCCCATCAATCGAATTCACCCAACCATTGCCCCTGCGCGTCAGAAAGGCACCCGTCCCCGTGGTATCGCAGAGAGGCAGCTTCATCCATTCTGCATTACTGCCGACGATGCGGCATTCTGCCGCGAGTGTAACGCTGGTCGAGTCAAGCCCGCCACTGTCATTGCTGTAGTAGAGTCCATTCGGCAGCGCAACAGTCAACTCGATGCCCGTACACTCGTTGCCCTGTACTTCATGCGTTGACCATTCCTGCGAAAGCTCATAGTTGAGCTGCTGATCGGCGTAACTGTCCGCAAAGTTCGGAATGACTGCCTGATCGTTCGTCCCGAGACGGATATCTACCTGCACGTCCTTGTAATTGCTGATGGGATTTTCGTTGATACGGATGTTTCTGATGTCCTGCAGCTCACCCTCTCCCGCGCAGTAGAGAAGATGGAGATACTGCCGCGCACCGTCGCTGATGATATGACGTGAGAGCAGGACGCCGCCCGACTTCATTGCCCCGTAGGTGATGGCAAGCGGATGCCCCTGCCCTGTGAGTGTCGATGTCCCTCCCCAGCCGTACGTCTGCGACTGCTCTGTGTTGCTCATGTCAATCCGTGGACGGTTGAGCCTAGAGACGAGCGAGCCGCCGATCATACCGATGGCAATAGCCGTCACCATGCGCCAGCCCACGGAGAGGCCGCCGAGGATTGCGCCGCCCGCGATGCCCGCCGTCAAAAAGGACAGGCCGACGGAGAGGATCATGCCGAGCACTTTGCCCTCGACGTGTGGAACAACAACGACGCAGTCTCCGTCTGCGGGGCTTGCATCCGCTGCACAAAGGACGCCGTTGATAGAATACTGCCACGCCCCCGGCTCGCTAAAGTACGCACTGAGAGGCATAGCCTCGCGGTATACAACCTCCTGCGTCTCCTTCTTTGTCACATCGAAGGGGTTGCGGACGATGACAAGCTGTATCATGCCTTTCCTCCTGTGTAGCGATAGATTCCCATAATGCGCCGCCGATAGCGCTCCACCTGCTCTACGCAGACCCCCGCATACTCCGTGGAGTGCAGGAACTTCCCCCCGCCGAGACAGATACCGACGTGATCGGTTGCGTGCCCCGTGAGATTCATAGCAAGAATATCCCCCTCACGCGGCTCATCATGCACCGGTGTCCACTCCGAAAGCCCTACATCCGATGGAGCGCCGCTCATCCAGTAGTCTGTATAGGGGCGCAGAGTAATTCCCTGCGCGGCATAGTACGCGGCGACCAGCTCCCAACAGGGCAGCTCTGCCCACGTCTTGCCCACAAAATCACGGATTGTTGGACGCATAGAGACCTCCCTGCGGGATTGTCGCCTCCCCGCCGAATCTTTCGTTATTCTTCAGCTCGCGGCAGCGCTTGAGCGTCTTGTTGCACTTGCTCGCAGCGCCTTTATAACCGCACTCAACACCCTTGAACTTGAATGGGCAGTAATCTTTCATCATGCGGGTGGGAGGGAATCGCCGTGTAAACGAAAAATCCGTGCCGAGCGTGAACGTCACCCACTCCACATCACAGGTAACGCCCGTCACAACGAAATGCTCCTCGACCTCGGCAACATCGGGGATGTCCGTGTGAAACACGTGGATGATGACCTTGCACCCGCCGAGGCCGTTGTTCTCCTCGACGCAGCGCTGTATCGTTCCCGTCACGTTGGACACGGTGAGTCTTACGTTCGGCAGCTCCTTGCTGTCCTCCGTGATGTCCTCGAGTGAGAAAGGGAAGGCGGTGTATTCCTGGCCTCCGAGTGTGAGATTTTCCGTGTTGTTGACAAGATAGAGCGGATTGCCCGGAATCTGCGCTTCGAGTGCAAGAAGCCACACGCCACTGGTCGAGATTTTATTTTTCTCGATGATACTTGCCTGTGATAGATTGAGCATGTTATGCCTCCGTCAGCTTGATGCTGCCCTCCCAGTACCCGTGATTGGTGCAGGAAAAGGAAAAATCCCCGTCAAAGCGTACGTTGAGCACCTTACCGGAGAAACTCCCGCCCGCGCCCACAGGGTAGGGCCAGCGGAATGAAACGGCACCGTTCACCTCGCGATAGAATGCGCGCAGCTTTTCATAGTCCTGTTCCGGCAGAGCCGTCCACGAGAGTTCAAAGGACATGGGTGTGCGGGTAAAACGCTTGCGCGCAATGATGACCTGATTCTCGAGTTTACCCTTGATCGCTGTGTCCGGAATCGTCTCCTTGATCGGATAGATCGGCGGCGCAATCTTCGGAAAGTCCATTACACCGCCCCCTTGATTGCGTCGCGCATTCCGTTCCGGTTCGTTGCGATCGCGTCAATCATAATCGACGTGACCCACTCCGAGCCGTTGAACTTCGTCTCTGCCGTGCCCGTCATGCGCTCGTTGGTGTTGTTGTTGACGATGACGCGGATGCTCGGCGCCACAGATGTGCCACCAGACAAGGAATTCATGATGCGCCCCGGTTGCGTTGGTCGGAAAATCTCGGGGCCGCGCTCGCCGACAATGTACGCCTTGCCCATCGAGACGGGGCCTCCTGTCGCACGGAAGCCCGGCACCGCCGCATTTACCTGCGATGCAGGGATGCCGCCGCCGAAAGCCGGCATAATCATCGAGAGCCAGCGCGTAATCATCTGGTTCATCACGAATTTCACAATGGCGTTCAGCATGTTTTTCAGCATATTCGAAAACGCGTCTTGAATCCCCTTGAATCCATCCGTGAGGACGTTTTGAAAACCGCTCGTAAATCCGTCTGCCATCGATGTAAAGAGCGAATCCGTCAGCTCCTTCATCTGTGCACCCACGTCGCGCAGGCGCTCGTATTGCTCCTCAAGCGTTGCGCGGAGGGCTTCCTGTGTCGTCTGCGGGGACTTGCGCAGGGCTTCGAGCCTCTGTCGATCGAGCTTTGCCATCTCAGCCGCCGCCCACTGCTCCACAGCGACACGCGCCTCGGCGGAGTCCTTTGTCAGGCCAACCTCCTTCAGGCGGTTTTCCTTCTCACGGTTGAGCTTTGTCACACCAATCTGATATGTCGTCTCTGCCTCCGCGCGTACATCCTTATTCACCTGCGCCCACGTGAGTGCCGTCTCGCTGCGCAGGTCTTCGTTAGCCTCGCGCCAGGCCTTCGTCACCTTCTCCTTGACGATGTTTGCGTATTCCTCGAGTTTCGCCTGCAGTGCCGTTGTATCGATGCCGAGATCAGATGCCTCCTTGATCTGCGCCTGCATCTGCTCCATTTTCTGATGCAGGGCGTCCAGGCCTTTCTCATAGACCGTGCCGACCTCATTCAGTATGTCGTGCGCGAGAGATGCGATGCTCTGCTGTACCTTTTCGGTAAGGCTCTTAATCTTCTCGGCGAGCCGCTGCGCCTCTCGTTCGGCGCTATTCCCTTTTGCGCGAGAGCCACCGGACGCTTTCGGTGCTTTACTGCTGTATCCTCCACCGCCGCCTCCCCGCGACTCTTTGATCTCTGTGCGGTACGGAATGATAATGCCATCATCAGGAGCACCGCCCCCGCTTCCGAAACCATGCGCTTCTATATACGCGCGCCCACGACTGCGGGTCTCTTCGACCGATCCGCCAATCCAATCCATTATCCCGCTGCCGATGTTCGTTGCCGCCTTGACGACCGCAAGCTCTTTAACGGATGCGATTGCCTCCTCAACCCATGCGATAAACGCACGTACGTAGCCAATAGCGGCAGACATCGACTCGTAGACCCAATCAGCGGCCGCCTGGAATGCGTTTGCAAACACATCGACGATAGGAGAGACCACCGCATCAATCCCCGCCACAACGCCCGCAATAAATTCGATGACCGCCGTGCAAAAGTCCCCGACAATTTCCGTCGCAGCGTTCCACAGATCAGCGGTGATCGAATAGATGTAATCCCATGCATCCGCGATATTGGTTTGTACTTCGAGGACAACCTCTAGGACAGTATCAAGGATGGTTGCGATTACACCGATTGCGCCGTAAACAGCACGCTGGACTGCTACGATGATGGGGATGATTGGTCGGAATGCTGTGACCGCAATGGTTCCGATATCCAGGAGGACGTTAGCCACTTTGGACAACGCCCACAAAACAGTCTCCGAATACGGCGCAATATCGGAGAAAGTCTTTTTGATGCTCTCACCGAATGCAGATACCTTTTCAAGCAGGTCGTCGGGCAGGATCCCCGCAAAGAGATTCTTCCCGCCCTGCGCATTCGTGAGCATCGTGTCTGTGATATTCTTGATCTCGAGGAGCATATTCTTTGCTTCCTCGAAAAGAGGCAGTCCAGCGAGCCCGAACGCTTGCCCGAGATTGTCCTTGATGTTTGAGAGCACGCCCTCAAACGTCTCGGACTGCTTTTTCATCATCTCTGGAAAGCGTTCATTCATCCCGTCGATCAACGCCTTGATCGCGACATTGGCATCAATGCCCTGCTCCCCGATACGCGCAAGCTCTTCTTTCGTCAGTCCGAGATTTTTGGCGAGGATATCCTTAACCGGTACGCCGAGCTGAGCAAGCTGCATAACATCCTGCCCCATCAACTGCCCCGTCGTCCGAATCTGCCCAAAGACAAAGGCAAGATGGTTAAATCCGTCCTGCCCACGGCCGAGTCCGGAGGCGGCATTACCGAGCGCCGTGAGCGTCGGAATGATCTCCTCCGCGTCATAGCCGAACGCGAGGAGCTGCTGCGCCGCCGATCGTACACCGGGCATCTCAAAGGGCGTCTCGGCTGCGAATTTCTGCAAGCCGGCAATCATGCTGTCTGCCTGCGAGGCAGAGCCGAACATTGATGTAAATGCGACGCGGGTCTGTTCAAGCTCCGCATTATAGTCGATAAACGCCGCCTTGCCCGCAGAGAGTGCCTTCTCAACGGACATGATCGCACCCGCGGCGGCAAGCGCTTGCGGGGCAAGCCTGCCGAAGCTCGCGGTCACGCCCTCGACGCTCCCTGCTGCGCCATTGGTATTTACTCTGAGATTGACGACCTTATCCCGGATGCCCGCAATCTTGTCCTTGACGCCTTGCACAGCCGCCTGCGCCGCTCCCGTATTCGCACGGACATTGATGGTCTGGTCTTTGATCGAGGCGACGGTCGCACGCACCTTCTCAAATGCCGCTGTCGCATAGTCCCGCGCCCGTATGGCTACGAATATTTCCTTATTTGCCACTGCTCCGACTCGCCTCCTTCAACAATAGTCCTTCAAGCGCCTGTATTTTGTGCAGCATGGCAAGATCAAGTGTAATACCTAAAACCTCTGCCACCTGCCGCAGCGCTCCATAGTCCAGTCCAACAACGCCTGCGAATGACGTGCGGAGCTGTGTCTGCGTATGCCTCCACAGCAACCACGCCTCCCGGTTTTCGTCCATCAGAGGGGGGCGCTCGTACTCACAGCCCACACAAGGCGGATGCTTCCCTTCCTGCGCGTACACCTCACGGCATGATGCGCAGTATTCAGGGCTTTCCGAGAGCTCCCACCGATAGACGGCCTCTAGTTTTTTACTTCGCTCTCCCGCCCGTAAGTCATGGCATAGGTGTCGGTCGCAACGCGGAAGGCCTCGCTGTACGGCATATCGCCTGTGATCTGGTCTCCGTAGATGTTATCCAGGATCCAGTCGACCATGCCCGTTGTTGCATCAATGCCGCTGTCCTTATCCGCAAAAGCAGGATCAAAGCCTGCCTTGCGCAGCTCCCGCATTTCCTTAACGGTAAGGGAGCGGATTGGGATAATATGCTTCTTTTCGTCTGCCATGTGTTACTACCTCCTGCTTAGTATGCTTCCTGCTGATTCTTGAGTGTCACTGTCACGATGCTCTTACCGTCCGCGGAGAATGCCCGCCACTTCACATCAACCACCACGCCTGCGGGGCCACTGATCTGCGCATCAAACGGTTCGAACTGCACCGTCGGCATCGCAAAGACGAGCGACGTGTTCTCATCGAGTTTGAATCCGATCTCCATAGCGACGGCTGCGCCCGTATCTGCCTTGTCCATCCACTCGGTCGACGTAAAGAGCGCCTTGAGACTGCCCGAGACTTTCATCAGCCCTTCGGGGATGTCCCCACGGAGACCTCCGCCGCCAACAACATACTGATCACCGTCGAGGTTCGCACTGATCTCAAGCGAGCCCTCCTTAACGATGCGACTCTCCGTGCCGTCAATCTTGACGTAGGCATGGTTCTGCGCGATGCGCAGGAGCTTTGACGCTTTGGCCGCGCTGTCATATGCTGTGCCGTCCTGCTCGCGAGACGCCCCCATGACACCGAACTTGAACGTCATTTCGTTGTCTTGGCCAAAATCAACAGAGAACGTATTGATCTTGACGCCCTTGTAACGGACATACTTATTGAGGTCAGGGAACGCCTTCTCGACGATGATCGACGGCTGATTATCTTTGACCGTAAATACGTGCGTCTTGTTCGGCGCGGTGCCCGTCGTTTTAGGATCGCCAAAGAGCGCCTTGAGCATGTAACCCGAGGACATGTAGTCCGCCGGCATTTCGATGTCGCCATCCACACTGACGCGGCCGAGCGCCGGCTGCGTATCGTTTCGCGTGTTCGTGATTGTATCCGACTCGATCAGCGTCTGTGCCTTTGACAGATCATTGCTGTTCATCGGCAGCGTGACGCCTTTCTTCGTCCCGGGAGCAACCCCGAACGAGGCTTCATAGTCAATGGTCATCGCGGATTTATAACCGCGTGCCTGTTGTGTTGCCATATACTACCTCCTGTTATTTTTCCTCATAGACAATGACCTCGATGGCACAACGACTGCCGACGAGGGGGCGTACGCTGTCCCCGTCGCCCGCCGTCTCGGTAATCCTCAGCTGCAAGAGCTGCACACCGTCTGCTATCCATGTCACTGTCTCTTCATAGCGCCGCAGCGCATCCATGACCGCATTTTCGAGTCGCGCAAGCATCTCGTATCCCACAGTCAGGTTCTTGTCGTCTGACTGCACCCATGTATCGAGGCTGATCTGGACACTCGTGTCCTGCACAAGGTCAGCACTCGCCGGGCGCTCGCGATCGCGCATCAAATAGATAAGCCCCTTCCCCTTTGGGTTGGGGCGTACATTACGCGGATTGTAGCCGCCGAGGGTCACATCGTCGGCGATCTTCGCCGCACGTAGATGGTCTCGCAGGCTCTCCAGTACACTCAGCCACAGCATACAATCACCCCCGATAGAGCGCGACGCTGCCATAGCAGCGGCTAACCGCTTCGCCCGTGAGTGCGGCCACCGTCATGGATGCCTCAAGTCGCTTCATTTCATCACGGTAGAAACTGTATTTCCCGGCGTAGCTGTCCTTATCGTCAGTACCGCCGCTTCCCCATGCCTGTGCCCCCGTGTAGCTCTTACGTATGCAGAGCTCGCGGAACACATAGACCGTGAGGAATCGCCGCACATAGTAGGTCGGCCGCACGGTATCCCATGCAACGCCGAGACCTGCGGCCGCTGCGCAAAGGTACTCCTCTGCCTCTGTGATGAGGTCATCCGTCACCGATGTGCCGAGAAGTTCGTCCTTATCGCGTAATGCGTCTGCTTGTAATAGCATCCTCCACCTCCCGCAGTGCCCGCTCCGTGTAGCGGTCAAATATATTCATGATCGTCTCTTCGTTGGATTCGAGCGCATCATACAAAAACGGATCCGCAGCCCATCCGGGGAAGCGAACGCTCTTTGCGAACAGGAATTTGTTCCCGTCCACCCAGCGCAGCGCCTTCCGACGGTTCGGGAAAATGTCATGCGGCTTGATGCCCTCGTGGACAAAAACAGCATAGGGCGCGATATTACCGTCAAGGTATACGCGCCCTTCCATACCGTCGTCATTGATCGCGGTCTGCACCGCATCTTTGAGACGGCCGTTCTGCTGTTTGTAGCGATGCTGCATCTTTGCGGTCGTCGCAACCTCGATCGCACTTGCCTCAACAGCAAGGCGCAGGTTACGCCGGAACACATCAATCCTGCTCATCACCCTCGGGGCTCGGGTTGTCCTCCGCGCCGCCCTCATCGGTCTTCTTGCCCTTTCCCTTGCCTCCCTTCGGCTCCTTGGGCTCCTCCGGCTTCTTGACCTTAGGCTCCTCTGCTTCGAGTGGCTCGGGCTCAAAGCCCTGCGCCATCAGCTCTGCTGTCCGCTCCTCCGTTTCGGAGTACTGAACCTCATTCAGTCGTACAAGTCTTGTCATGCTGCTCCTCCTTATGCACCCGTGTTAACCCAGACGCCCGCGAGTTTGTTGCTCGGGATCCAGATATCATGGAATTTGCGGTAGTCAAGCTTCCACGCGTCCGCCTTTTGGTTCACGTCTGGCGAGAAGATACGCACCTTGTCCGTCTTGGAGATAGCAATCGGCGCGCTGCGTGCCATGATGATCCAGTTGATCGCCTTGGCACCCGTATCGGGCTTGTAGCCGCCTGCCTCCTGCCCTGTCGTCTTGCCGTCTGCAAAGACATATGCTGTCTTCATGCGATCGGAGGGGACGGAGAGGATCGGAATCTCGTTATAGGTCTTAACCTTTGTGCTCACCTCGCCCGCCTTGAAGTCCGCGACATCGAGATACCGCGTCACATCCTTCGCGTTATTGAGGATGGTGCGTACGGGCGTCGGCATAATGATGACGAGCGGCTCGCCTTCGCCGACGACGTCCTGGATCTTCGCGATCTCCTCATCGAGCTTACCGAGAATGTTGTCTTTGCTCGGTGTAAATGCCGCCGACTCATGCGATGCGCCCTTGGCGAGTGCCGCAATGCGCGAGTAGCGATATGCATCGATTTCCGGCGCAACCTTCATGCGCTGGAACTCGCCCATAACGGTACCGGCGGTCGCGACGAAGTTGCTCTCATCCACGTCCATCGAATCAAGCTGGAACGTACGGCCGCGATCCTGTGTGAGCGTGTAATCCTTGTAGGCGAGCGTCACGGATCCGCGATTGAATCCGTCGTCACGGTCATACTTTGCAAGCCCCGATGTGGAGATCATCGGCATGCGTACCATGTCGCCGCCGTTATACTTCACATTCGAGGCGTTCGCTTCCATCCAGCCGGACGTGCCGATTGTAAGCATCTGCTTGTCGAGCTCCTGCTGGAAAATCTTTGCCATCTCAAGTGTATTGATTGCCATATGTCTTTACTCCTTTGCTTTAACTTCCGAGCGCGGCGGCGAACTGCTCTGCAATCGTACCGCCTGCGCCGTTATCCTGCGACCTGCCGTCACCGCTGCCGCGCCGCTGCACGTCCTTGACTGCCCAGGCCTTATCGCTCAGCCACTCCGCAGCCCCGTCGGCAATAGTGCCGTCCGTGCCGTCTGCTTTGGTGTAGCGGTACGAGCCATCATCGGCGACTTTGATGCCCGGGGCGATGAGCTTTGCAAATTCATGCGGGTCAACGGCATTCGCCTTTGTGAGTGCATCAACCGTCTGCGCCATGATGTCTGCCTGCACACGCTTTTCCTCTGCGGTCTTCCGTGCCGTCTCGGCGGCCTCATACTTTTTAGCAAGATCTGCGATCTGCCCCTGCAGTTTCTGCATTTCGGTCTGCGCCCCCGCGC
>ERZ773009.556-NODE-556-length-27057-cov-5.958781_pt1 | contig 27057 bp, 31 predicted proteins | sample MGYA00580663_ERZ773009 | MGnify/ENA primary metagenome ERZ773009 (study PRJEB29015, sample SAMEA2737969) | human oral metagenome | biome: human oral; feature: human-associated habitat; material: dental | place: China | collected 2026 ... | reverse complement strand
CCCGGGAGGCGACCCCAACCCATTTATCAGCCTGATTTGTTCCGCGTGTCCCTAGCATAGCCTATGAGCTGAGTTGACTGTCTCTTCGTCTTGTGCCGATGGGTCCTTAGCTATGATGTCCGCCAAGGTATGCCCATCAAGGAACTCGGCCGTCACGGCACTGAGGTCTCGCCATATGTTGACGGTGGGACAGTTCTCGATCTGGGGGCAGAGCTCGTCGCTGGTGCAGTCCAGGCAGGTGACTGGGGCGAGCGAGCCCTCAGCGGCCCGCAAGATCATGCCCAGCGTATACTCTTCTGGCTTTCGCGTGAGGCAATATCCACCGCTCTTGCCACGCCTGCTCTTGACATACCCCGCACGATGCATGAGGGACACAACATGGTCGAGGTACTTGCGCGAGATGCCCTGTCGCTTGGCGATGTCGCCGAGCGACACCCATCCATCATGGGACGCGAGGTCTCCCATGACGCGTAAGGCATAGCGTCCCTTTGTAGAGAACATCCCGCCCATGGTTCAGCCCCCCCTTACGCTGACACCCTCCGTCACGGGATCTGCTGCCTCAAGCATCTCCTCGAGCGTGCGCCATGCGAGCTCGGCGCACTTGACGCGCGCGGGCATATGTGAGATGTCCTTGAGCATGGCTGCGTCCTCTAGCACGTCGAGTCTGTCATCCTTCGTCTCTTCGCCGCGAACCATCTGGCCAAAGAGCTTGCAAAGCCCAATCGCCTCCGATGGCGTCTTTCCCACCATGAGGTCGCTCATCATGTCTGCCGATGCTTGGCTGATGGCACACCCGTGCCCTTCGTAGGAGGTCTCACCTATGGTGCCATCGTCAGCCATGCGCAGGTAAAATGTGAGCTCGTCGCCACACGATGGGTTTACGCCCTCGTGCGTGTGGGTGGCGTTTTCCATTCGGTACTTGTAGTCCGGGTACTGGACGTGGTCCATGAACTCGGCGTTGTAGAGGCCGGTTACTCCGGCAGGACGCTTATCCATTGAAGACACCCCAAACAAACTTGAGGGATTCGACCAGGCGGTCGATGTCAGACCTGTCATTGTAGAGCGCGACGCTTGCGCGGCAGGTGCTGCCCATTTGTACGCCTAGCCAGGCAAGGAGAGGCTGCGCGCAGTGGTGTCCCGCACGGATGCAGACGTTCGAGCCGTCCAAGAGAGACGCGACGTCGTGCGGATGAACCCCCTGCACGTTGAAGGCGACAGCACCGACATGGCGGCTGCCGTCCTTAGTTCCGATGATGTCAACGAAGTCGAGGGAGGCAAGGCGCTCGGTAAGGTAGCGGGCAAGTTCGCGCTCGCGGCGCTCGACTGCCTCCATGCCAAGGCCCTCTAGATAGCTGAGGGCTGCATCAAAGGCGTAGATACCCGCCGCATCCTGCGTACCTGCCTCAAACTTCTGTGGGACGGGTGCCCAGACGGCATCGGTCTCCGTCACGGAGTCTATCATCTCTCCACCAGTTAGGAAGGGTGCCATCAGCTCAAGGACATCGGCCGTGCCCCAGAGGACGCCCACGCCCATGGGACCCATCATCTTGTGGGCCGAGAAGGCGTAGAGGTCGCAGCCCATCTCACGTACGCTGGACCTGACATGAGGCGCGCCTTGGGCACCATCGACCACCAGGTAGGCACCCATCTCGTGGGCGCGCCGCGCGACAGCTGCGATGTCATTTTGCGTGCCGAGGACGTTCGAGACTTGGGTCAGCGAGACGATCTTGGTCCGTGGCCCCAGCTTGGCCTTAAGCTCGTCTTGCGAGATGTTGAAGTCATCGTCCAAGCGTAGGTAGACAAGACGAGCGCCTGTGGCTGCGCAGACTTGTTGCCAAGGGATGAGGTTCGAGTGATGCTCCATGATCGATATCACGACCTCATCGCCGGGAGAGAGGATCGTGCGGCCGAGTGAGCTTGCCACCAGGTTTAGTGACTCGCTCGTGTTACGCGTGAAGACGATCTGCTCCTTCTGTGGGTTGCCCCCCTCATCCACGGCAGCTATGAAGCGTGCCACATGGGCACGCGTCCTCTCGATGGCGTCGGTCGCGTCGATCGAGAGGCGATAGAGACCGCGTAGGGGATTGGCGTTCATGGTCTCGTAGAAGGCCCTCTGCGCGTCAAGTACAGACGCAGGTCGCTGTGAGGTGGCGGCGCTGTCAAGAAAGACCATTTCGGGGTGTGCCGCAAGAAGGGGGAAGTCATCCCTACAGGGATTCTGTTCGATATCGCTCAGCTGGGCTTTGGTAGACATCGGATACCTACCCTTTCTCAGTCTCAAGGCCGAGGCCCTCTGTGATGTCGTTGGCGACCTCGTCTCCCAGCACTTGGGCCGCACGCTCGAGCACGGCTGTGCGGGCGGCGGGGGTGACGGCATTGATGGCGGCGTCATCGAAGAGAGCCCGCACAAGCAGCTCGTCTACCTGTTTTTCGCTCAGGCCGCGCACGGCAAGATAGCTCACCTGGTCTTGGCTGATGCCCCCTATGGTGGCGCCATGGTTTCCCTGGACGTCGTCCTCGTCGCACAGGATGACGGGAAGTGTCCTGTTCACAACGTCAGGCCCAAAACCCATGACGGTCTCGGCCTCGTTGCCCTTCGAGCCACTCGATCCGTGGATCAAGTCGATGGTCATCCGTAGGGTCTTTCTGGCCTGGTCACCAAGGAAGCCGCTCGTGAGCATCTCCTCGTAGGTGTTGAGACCGCGCGCGTGGGCGACTTGGTTGACGTCAAGCTCCTCTTGGCCACAGACGTAGTAGCGACCAGAGAGGTCGATGCGAGAGTTGTCTCCCCTTAGGTCCGTGGCGATGCCCGCGACGACCTTCTTCCCACCGAGAAAGTACTGCCTCACGCTGGCGTGGGCCCCCTCGTCCAGTTCGATACCGATTCCATCCAGGTGCTGGTGGGAGTCGGTGGCGGCGACGATCTCTATGAGCTCGAACTCGGCGCCTCTCTTTGCGATGATGCGGGTGAGCGAGGCGGACGTCGTCTTAGCAGAGTCGTTCGTCCCGTGTGAGCAGATCACGACGGTCCCTCTCGATCCCTCTCGAAATATGATGCCCGTGTCGTGGGCCTCGCCCTTGTCGCACGACACGTCGATGACGATGGGTTCGTCTCGCTCGGTGAGGGCGGGAACTTCGACGTAGCGCGACTCATCTGACGAGTTGCTAGCCCACGTCTCGGCGTCCTTGCCAATGGCGCAGTCGAGGCGATTAAAGAGCTTGGGGAGCCTGCCCAAGACGGCTCCCATGCTTTTGGGGACGGGAACGGTGAGGGACGTGTCATTGGCGTGAAGGTAGTTCCACGTCTGCATCGGCGGCACGTTGACGTGCTCGAGGGCTATGGTCGGGGCGGTTTCTTCGGCCATTATCCGATCGCTCCTTCCATCTCGAGCTTGATCAAGTTATTCATCTCGACGGCATACTCCATCGGGAGCTCCTTTGAGATCGGGTTGGCAAAGCCGTTGACGACAAGGGTCTTCGCTTCGGACTCCGAGCAGCCGCGGCTCATGAGGTAGAGGATGGTCTCGTCCGATATGCGACCGATGGTGGCCTCGTGGCCTATCTGGGCAGAGCGATTGCGGATGTCCATGAAAGGGATCGTGTCGGAGCGCCCGAGGTCGTCGAGCATGAGGGAGGTACACGAGACGGTCCCGTGCGCGTTGTCCGCATGTTTGTCGATGATCACCGCCGAGCGAAAGGTGTTGCCGCCGCCGTCCTTCGAGATGGACTTGGTGTCTACGGCCAAGGAGCAGTCCTTGCCCCTTACCGTCACCTTGCAGCCCGTGTCGAGGTCCTGCGTCGCACCCGAGAACGTGATCGAGGTGAACTCACACCTACTACGGTCTCCCTTCAGGATCGTGTGGGGATACAGGTAGGATATATGACTTCCGAAGGATCCCGACACCCACTCCACGCTGGAGTCGTGTCCCGCGACGGCGACCTTGGTGTTGAGGTTGTACATGTTCTTGGACCAGTTCTCTATGGTGGAGTAGCGGCAGCGCGCCCTGTCACCTACGAAGATCTCGACAGCGCCGGCATGGAGGTTTGCCACATTGTACTTGGGTGCCGAGCAGCCCTCGATGAAATGGAGATCGCCTCCGTCCTCCACGATGATGAGCGTGTGCTCGAACTGCCCAGCACCTGCCGCATTGAGGCGAAAGTAGCTCTGCAGGGGGAAGGGAAGGGTCACGCCCTTGGGGACGTAGACAAAGGAGCTTCCCGACCACACCGCGTAGTGCAGAGCCATAAACTTGTGGAGCGTGATGGGGATGAGCTTGCTAAAGTGCTCACGTATGATGCCCTCGTACTCGCCTCGCATCGCGTCCTCGATGGTGGTGTAGACGACACCTTGCTTGGCGACCTCGTCTCGCATGTTGTGGTAGACGATCTCGGAGTCGTATTGGGCCCCCACACCCGCCAGGCTCTTGCGCTCCGCCTCCGGGATGCCTAGGCGCTCAAAGGTATTCTTGATGTCAGCGGGCACATCGTCCCAGCTGTTCGAGACCTTAGTCTTGGGGGCCACGTAGTTCGAGATGTGGTCCATGTCCAAGCTTGACGTGTCAGGACCCCAGTTGCTGGCCATGCGCATGTCATGGTAGCGCTCGAGCGCCTCGAGGCGCAAGTCGAGCATCCATGAGGGCTCGTTGTGCTTCGCGGAGATCATCCTCACGAGCTCGGGGGTGAGGCCGTCAGCATAGCGCTCGACGTTGTCCTCCGGCATCACGAAGTCATACATCGATCGGTCGACGTCTTCGACCTGCGTCCTCTTCCGTGGCATCGCTACTCGTCACCCCCGGGGAGGGAGTCCTCTTTCGCTCGAAGGAGCGTCTCATAGCGTTCAAAGCCCTCACGGTCTATCTGCTCGATGAGCTGACCGGGTCCCTCGGCGACCATGTGGCCTCGGACTATGACGTGCGTGTGGTCAACGTCGAGCCTCTCGAGGATGCGGGTGTTATGTGTGATCATGAGGAGGGAGCCGCTGCATGACGTGAGGTAGACGCTGATGCCGCGCGATACGATGGCAAGGGCGTCGACATCGAGGCCCGAGTCCGTCTCGTCTAGGATGGCTAGCTTGGGACGGAGCAGCAGGAGCTGCAACATCTCGAGCTTCTTCTTCTCGCCGCCCGAGAAGCCCACGTTGAGCTCGCGGGTGAGAAAGCTCTCGTCGAGATCGAGTTGTTCTGCGATCTCGCCAACCCGCTCGCGAAAGGTGCGGGCGTTCATCTTGAGCTCTGGGCGCATCTGGCAGATGGTTCGAAGAAAACTGTACAGAGGGACTCCCGGAACCTCGACGGGAGCCTGGTAGCTGAGGAAGATGCCAGCGAGCGAACGCTTGTCGGGACTGAGGTCGGTGATATCTGCCCCCTCGAAGAGGATGGAGCCGGAAGAGATCTCATAGCTTGGATCGCCCATGATGACGCGTCCGAGCGTTGACTTGCCGGCACCGTTAGGACCCATGAGGACGTGTGTCTCTCCGGCGCCCACTGAAAGGTCGATGTCATGGAGGATAGGCTTCTCCTCGGTGCCTGCGGAGAGACCGGAGATAGTGAGTAGCTTGTCGGGCATGGTTTCCTTTCCTGCGCACGACGCGACATGGTCACGCCTGCGAGCGAATCAAATCCTACTTACGTGGTGGGATTTTACCCCGCTCGTTACCCTTCACTCAATGTCCATTGCCGCGTCGGCCAGCACTGTGCAGCCACAGAAAGGTAATCCTCATTGCCCTGCAGATGAGTGCGTTTGTACCTGAACGATGTGCTAGGCTGACACCGTCCGGCTTTCTCGGCAGCGCTCGCCGCTTTGGGCCGTGGTAGTCATCAAATACGAACGCGTGTATCGAATACAGGGGTAAACAGATGGGTACGGCCTTCTTTCTCGAATTTGCCATCGTGTCGCTGGGGGTTCTTGTCACCATCGCGGCTCTTCTCCTGAAAAGTAGGAGATGATGCCTCGCGTACCTTACGACACACGTAGGGCGAGGGCCGTCAGTCGATGGACTTGGCCAGAAACGCCCTCGTGCGTTCGTCCTGTGGGCTCTCGATGACCTGCTCGGGCGTGCCCTCCTCGACTATCTGGCCGTCAAGGAGAAGGACCACGCGGTCAGATACCTCGCGGGCGAAGCCCATCTCGTGGGTGACGATGCCCACGGCCATGCCGTCCTGTGCGAGCTCGCGTATCAGCGTGTGCATATCGGCTGTGAGCTTGGGGTCAAGCGCGGAGGTCGCCTCGTCGAAGTAGATGATGCGAGGGCGCATGCATAGGGCCCGGGCTATCGCCACCCGCTGCTGCTGTCCGCCAGAGAGCTCGTCGGGCACCTTGTCTGCATGCTCCGTGAGGCCGAGGCGCTCGATGAGCTCTGTTGCCTGTTTCTCGACGTCCTCGTGCGGACGTCCCTGCACGGTACACGGTGCGTCGGTCACGTTACGCATGACGCTCCAGTGCGGAAAGAGGTTAAAGTTCTGGAAGACGATGCCAAAGCGCATGCGCGCCTGTTGCATCGCGGCCTCGTCGTAGCTGGCGGTGCCATCCTCGCCCGCCCTTGAGACCGCGATGTTCCCATAGGACAGGGCGCCTTTATCAAAGCGGTCGAGCAGCGTAAGGCAGCGCAGCAGCGTTGACTTGCCCGCGCCGGAGGGTCCGATGATAGAGACGACCTCCCCTTTGTTGATGAGGAGGTTCACATCCTTGAGGACGTCTTTGCCGTCAAATGACTTACAGCCTTTTTGCAGATAGACGGCGGGAAGCCCCATGAAGCTGGCAAAGCTCTCGTCGGGGCGGGGGAGGTCAAACTTTGGTTTGGCGTGCCTAATCATGGTAGTAAGCCATCCTCTTCTCGACAAGCCGCATCAACAGCTCGATGAGCAGGCAGGTAACCCAATAGATGAGCGCCGCTATGGCGAAGGGCAGCATGCTGCGTTGGGACGTGACGAGGGCCCTGCTCTGCGTGAACATCTCAGCGATGCCGATCGAGAAGGCAAGTGAGGTATCCTTGACGAGCGTCACGACCTCGTTGCCAATGGCAGGGAGTACGCGCTTTATGACCTGCGGCAGGATGATACGAAAGAAGGCCTGCCTCTTTGAGTAGCCCAGCACCTCCGCCGCCTCGTACTGGCCGAGTGGCATGCTCTGGATGCCCGAGCGATATATCTCTGCGAAGTAGGCGGAGTAGTTGATCACAAAGGCGATGAGCACGGCCACAAATATGTAGCTCGGGCCACTCTGAATACCGAACACATAGTATGGGACAAAGAAAACGGCAAACATCTGCAGCATGAGTGGGGTACCGCGCAAGATAGAGATGACAAGCTGGCAGAACAGCGAGAGCGGTTTGAACCGCGAGAGCCTGCCAAGTGCCACGATTATGCCCAAAGGCAGCGATCCGACGAGCGTGACCGCAAAGATCTGCAGAGACGTGACGTAACTCTGCAGAAGTATGCCGAACATGGTGGAAAGATCCACTCGCAACCCCTAACGTCGGATGTGGCAAGCCGTAAAGACCTGATTGACCTTGTGTATGACAAAGATGGTGATCATAGGAGCAGGGGGAGCGAACAGTTTGAGGGACGAGTCGTCACCTGGCCCGTAGCGGCCGAGAGGAGCGGTGCTCGACCCGCGTCGGTTCGCGAGCGCGCCTATGCCTGTGACTTGGGAAGCACCCAGAGATCGTACGAGATCCCCTGGTCCGCGTACTTCTCGCAGAGCTCCTTGACCTTGCCGTCTGCGTCGAGTGCCTGGAGGTCCTTCTCGACGGCGGCGGCGAGCGCCTTACCGGCTTCGGTGTTGGCGAAGCCCACGCCGAAGTGCTCAGAGTTAAGGGCCTCGTTCAGAATGATGAAACTTCCTCCTCTGCCCCTCATGTTGTATGTGGCGACGGGATAGTCCACGGCGATGGCGTCGACAGAGCCGTTCTCGAGCATCATGAAGGCGGTATTGTACTCACCGATGGTCTGGAGCTGAGCGAAGGAAGCGCCAAGCTTCGCCTGGGCACCGTCGCCGGTCAGCAGGTTGTAGGCGGCAGAATCGGTCTGGGTGATGACGTTCTTGCCGCCAAGCTGTGAGAGCGCGCTGATGTTGGAGCCTGCGCGAACGACGATGACCTGGCGATTTTCCATGTAGGGATGAGTGAAGGCATAGCCGCCCTCGCGGCCCTCGATGGTGAAGCCGTTCCAGATGCAGACGATCTGCCCGCTGTTGAGGAGGGCGTCCTTGGCATCCCACGAGATGGGCTTGGGTGCGTAGGACCAGCCTTCCTTCTCGCATACGGCTTGGGCGAGATCGAGGTCAAAGCCCGTGAGCTGTCCGTTGTCACCGATGTAGCCGTATGGGGGGAAGTCTTGGTCAAACCCTACGATAAAGGTACCGTCGAAGCCGTCTATCGAGCTTGCCGGAGGGTTAGACGAAGTGGTGGTCTGTCCGCAGGCGGAAAGTCCTGACAGGAGTGGAGCGACACAGGCAAGTGTTGCGACTTTGATGAAGCTGCGGCGGTCCACGCCGCTCGGAAAACGTGCGTCCTGAGGATTCATGATGCCGGCTCCTTTGCGGTGGCGTGGCATGTCGTGTGACATGCAGGTCTCGATGGCGTTTCTTGTGCGTGTGTGGCGGCAGTCGAATGCGACCAGAGATCAGCATAGACAGTTGGCGTGTGCGCATCAAGTGCGAAGACGTTACCGCTTAGTTTCGTCTCGCGACGCACTCATGGGGTTCGAGGGCAGCTGCTTCTAGCGAAGAGGGTGGTACCTGCCAGTCCGCAAGGGCTTTGAAAACCCACAAAAGTCGAACAGGCAACGTGCCCGCCTTCCCAATGGTGGTCTAACGAAGAGTTTTGCAATTGACCCTTGCATTGTTGTCCTCGTTTGGGCATGATAGTCAAGCGCGTTACGAGGTGGGCACATGGTGGGTGTAGCTCAGTTGGCAGAGCGACGGACCGTGGCTCCGTAGGTCGAGGGTTCGAGCCCCTCTACCCACCCCATTTGCGTGCAAGGGGACCGGTAGCTCAGCTGGTAGAGCAGGGGACTCTTAATCCCAAGGTCCAGGGTTCGAACCCCTGCCGGTCCACCATGAAACACCAGGCCAGGGGGCAAAAACCCCTGGCCTTCCCATATGGGCGGAGGGCCGCGCACCGCTAAGGGCCGCTAAGGCTCTCGCCGAAGAGCCTGGCCGCGTCGATGTAGGTGCCCACGTCCGGGCTGAGGTAGTGCCTGTAGTCGGTGCTGATCTGCGAGTGCCCGTGGAAGCTCGACAGGACGGAGTCCTCGACGCCCGCCCGCTGCATCAGGGTCTCGTGGGTGGCGCGCAGCTGGTTGATGGTGATGTACGGCAGGTCCAGCGCCCCGCCGTGGCAGGAGAACATCGCGTGCCACGCCTTGCTCATGACGTCCGGGTCGTAGGGCCTCCATGACCTCGCGAGGGCCCTCGGCCACACGGCGGGGCCGCACTCCGGCAGGGTCTCGTCCAGCATCGAGGCGAACGGGTCGGGGATCGCCACCACGCGCCTGCTCTGGGCCGTCTTGGTCTCCTTGTAGCCGTCCCTCGGCGTGTAGGCGCGCTCGACGCTGACGAGGCAGACGCAGCCCCCGTCGGCGTCCGCGACCCACGCGCAGTCGGGGCGCTCGGCGGCCACGGCCTCCTCGCGCCTGAGCCCGCCGCCCGCCATGAGGAGCACGGGCGGCAGGAACCTCGACATGCGCGGGTCCCGCCGCATGTGGCCGACGCACGCCATGACCTCCTCGGCCCCCCACAGCCGCACGCGCTCGCGCCTCGGCTGCGGGAGCCTGACGGGGCGCATGAGCGGGTGGGCGTCCAGCAGCTCGTCGTCCATGGCGGCGTTGAGGACCTGGCGCAGCAGCTTCATGGCGTTCCTGCGGGCGCTGGGGGCGCGGATCGAGAGCAGCCACCCGCGCACCTCCACGCGCGAGATGGACGCCATGTCACGCGTGGCGAACCTGGGGCCGACGTGGTTGCGCCACGCGGCCTCGTAGCCCTCGGCCGTGGCGCGGGCGAGCTCGCCGAGCGACGGGCGGTAGTACGCCTCCCAGTACCCTCCCAGGGTCATGGAGTCGCCGACGTGCGGGGACCTGCCCATCTCGACGGCGAGGGCGCCGAGCGCGGTGTCCGCGTCCCTCTCGGTGCCGTGCACGCGCCTGCTCACGCGCCGCTGCCTCCCGTCGGCGCGATATCCCGAGGAGACCGCGACCTCCCACACGTCGCGCCCGTCGGCGTCGGTCCCCACGACGCGCTTGCTGCCGAGGGCGGAGCGGCGCCGCCTGGACGCCTCCCCGCGACCGCCTCGCGACGCGCGAGGCCCCAAGCCACCCCCTGTTCGTGGCATAATGGTCCTGGCCCCCAATCTACGGCCGGCCCCCGCACGCGATCTTGGCGGATCGTGCGGGGGCGTCTTTCCCTGGCTACGTGCGTCCTACGAATTCACACATTCAATCGTCGTCAGTCGTTGAGATGATCGACGGCATACTGTGCCTCGCCTTCGGTGAACTTGTCCCCATACTCAGACATGAGCTGGTCATGAATGGCAGACGGCGACATTGCCATGGTCTTCTCATATGTCTTCGCTTTCTCTAATGCGTTGGCGTTGTAATTGGCATTGAGGTTGTCAACAGCCCATTGGGCGGCCTCGGGAGAGAACTTCTCGCCATACTCAGACGTCAGTTGGTCGTAGATGCCCTGTTTGGACATATGCATTGTGTCACTGTAGACTTTGGCCTTGGTAAGCGCGTTCTTGTATTCGGTCGGTACCGACTGGTCTGGTGTCGTCTCGCCGGGAGTCTGCGTCTCGGTCCCCCCTGTGGGTTGGGTCGCAACCGGGGCTGGTGAAGATGTGTTGTTGCCCTGTGACTTACCCCGACCGCCGATGGCGCTGAGGATAAGCAGCACGACCACAACTCCGACAACGACCTTCAGCTTTCCGCCCTTCTTCTTTTCCGGAAGCCCCGTGTATTGGCCCTGTCCTCCCTGCTGTCCATATCCCCAGCCGTAGTCGTTGTTATAGGACATGTCACCCTCCAATCTCGTGCGCATGACCGATTCACACGCCTATAGGCAAGTTTAAGCCTTTCTACATTCACTCTTCATGATGATTTGGGTGTCTTGGCGAGAAATTGGCGCTACGCCCGCCACCCGTCCGGCGCGGCATAGCTGATGGCGCGTCCTATCGACCGAAACTCGGGGGCGTCCGGGTCGGCGCGGTCTATCGTGCGGTCCCTGTACTCGGGATCGTAGCTCTCGGGATGGAGCCTCACCGCGTCTCCGTCGTAGAACACGCGCTTGAGCGTCGCGTCGTCCCCGTTGACGAAAACGGCTCCGACGTCGCCGTCGCGGATCTCCATGTCGGGGTCTATGAGCACCAGCGCACCCTCCGGGAAGAGCCTGTTCATGGAGTTTCCCGCCACGACCAGCCAGAACGCACTCTCATGGCCGCGCCACAGCTCATCGCGAGTGGCGTGCCACTCGTCGGCCTGCTGTATTGCCTCGCGCGCCTCGCCTGCGGCGATGCGTCCAAGCACTGGAATACGATGTGTGATTCCCCTTTCAAAATTTCCTGCAAACGACGGGTCATCATCTAATCCAAGTAAGTAGGTCATAGACTTTCCCGTAGCGTCTGAAATCTTTGAAAGAATGCTCGATTTTACGTCCCTAGCGCCGTACTCGTAATTTTGAAGGGCTTGGACAGTGATTCCGGCTATTTCGGCAAGATCAGCCTGAGTAAGCTTCGCATGAGTTCGAGCAGCCTTTATTTTGTTGGGGTACTTCATACCAATCTCCCTTGTATAAACCAACATATGTAGATATTTACACAAAATTTTGCTTGCGAGAACCAACAAAAAGATATATTCTCTAACTGTAAGGCACCAACAAACATTGGTATTCTGGAGGTGATGACGTGAGAAGAAACCTAAGGGCAGAACGAATTCGGTTTGGAATGTCTGCTGAGGAGGTTGGAAAGAGGATCGGTCGATCCGCACATTCAGTCCTTCTGTATGAGCTTGGAAAAGTAGACCCGCCCGGCACGGTAGTGGTCAAGCTCTCAAAACTCTATCAACGAGAGCCGGAATACCTGATGTGCAAAAGCTAAAGACAAACCAAAAAGAAAGGGACTAGCAATGGAACCAATGACACACACCACTGAGCCCGCGCCCTACGGGTTCCACGACTTCGTGCCCTCCACGGACGAGGAGGGCAACCCCTGCGTGCGGGAGTACGGCACGCCTTGGATGTACACGCCCGGGGACCGCTCCGGGCACGGGTGGGACTCCGCGCGCGGGGAGCGCTACGGGGGACCGCTCTACGAGTGCGACGCGCTCGTGGCGGCGCACGCCCGCGAGGCCTGGGTGGCGGAGGCGAAGGAGGCCTGCGCGCACTTCGGCATCGCGGAGGGTCAGGCGTAGCGCCAGGGAAGGACGCGAGCGCCCGGGAGGCGCGGCCGGCTCTCCGCACCGCGTCCCGCATAGCGCGGGGGCGGACCGCAAGGGCGACGCCGGCGGTCACTGGCGCCGGCGGGCACCTCCTTTCGGCCCCGAGGCCTCCCTGACCCGGCCGCGCGCCCCAGGCGCTCGCGAGAAGAGAATGCCCCCGCCCCGGGACGACGGGGCGAGGGCAAAAAGCGACATCGATTGGAGGATCGAATGTCAGAGACAAGCATACAGGTTTTCGACAGCGAGGAGTTCGGCAGAATTCGCACAGCGGGGACTCCCGAACACCCGGAGTTCTGCGCCAGGGACGTTGCTGTGGCACTCGGCTACGCCAACACGAACGACGCAATCCGCAAGCACTGCAAGGGGGTCGTGATTCGCTACCCCCTTCAGACGGCGGGCGGGGTGCAGGAGGCCCGCTTCATCACCGAGGGTGACATGTACCGCCTAATAGCGAGCAGCAGGCTCGAATCCGCGCAACGCTTCGAGTCATGGGTCTTCGACGAGGTGCTCCCCTCCATCCGCCGCCACGGCGCGTACATGACGCCGGAGATGGCCGAGCGCATGCTCAACGACCCGGACGTGATGATCATGACGCTCGAGGCCCTCAAGGCGGAGCGCGCCAAGGTGGCCGTCCTCGTGGAGGACAACGCGCGGATGCTCCCCAAGGCGACGGCCTGGGACGCGATGGTCGAGTCCGACGGCACCATGAGCGTCACCAAGGCGGCCCGCTCGCTGGCCGCGATCGACCCCGGGATGAGCCGCAAGAGGCTCTTCGCGCTGCTGCGCGCCGACGGGATCTTCTGCAAGCGCGACTGCACGCCGACGCGCGACGCCATAGACCGGGGGCTGGCCGTCCAGAGGATCTACGAGAACAAGGGGGGCCACGTGCGCGCCTACGGGCACCTCACGGCCAAGGGGCTCGACTGGTGCCGCGAGCGCTACTGCCGGAGGGAGGTGACCCCAGATGCCTAGCATCAGCCGAGGGGACGCGCTGCTTTTGGCCCTCTGCGCCGCGCTGCTGCTCTTCGCCCTCTGGCTGAAGGGCACCGTGCCCGTGGGGCTGAGGTGAGCGCCGCGCTGGTCGCCGCCCGTGGCTGGCTGTCGCTCTCCGAGGCGGCGACCTACCTGGGCGTGAGCAGCGACTACCTGCGGGGCGCGGTGGCCGACGGCAGGCTCAGGGCCTACCGCAAGCCGTACACGAGCGAGAGACGCAAGACCAGCCAGCCGCAGGTGCGGCTGCGCATGTCGAAGGAAGACCTGGACGCGTTCGTCCGGGAGGAATGGGAGGAAGCATGAGCAGGCAGCAGGGAGCAAGGCGCGGCACGACGCGCGAAGGGGGCGCTGACATGGGCGGGACCGGCAGGACGGTCTGCTCGTGGCGCGTCGATTGGACCGAGGACGGCAGGGAGTGGCACGCTCGCGGCTTCCACACGCTGGACGCGGCGCGCGAGCTCGGCGGGCGTCTCTCGTCCGACAACGAGGCGAACCCCGCGTTCGCCATCTTCGCCGAGCGGATGATGCAGGTCAACACCAGCGACTTCCTCGACTACGGGCTCAGCGCCGGGAGGGTGAGGCTCGCGCCGCACCTCCTGGGGACGGCGGGGACGTTCGGCTAGGCACGGGGGCACGGAAGACAGGCACGCCACGAGGGGACGAACACACAGGAGGAGTGACATGGGAGTCAAGATTTCCAGCCTCGAGCTGGAGAACGTCAAGAGGGTGCGCGCGGTGCGCATCGAGCCCGCGACGACGGGGCTGACCGTCATCGGCGGGCGCAACGACCAGGGCAAGACCAGCGTGCTCGACGCGATCGCGTGGGCGCTGGGAGGCAACAGGAGAAGGCCCGACAGGCCCGACCGAGAGGGGGCGGCGACGCCAGCGAAGCTCCACGTGGAGCTGGACAACGGCCTCGTGGCGGAGCGTCGCGGCAGGACGGGCGCCCTCCACGTGACCGATGAGAGCGGGCGCAAGGCGGGCCAGCAGCTCCTCGACGAGTTCGTGAGTCAGCTCGCGCTCGACCTGCCGCGCTTCATGGCGGGCTCGGACGCCGACAAGGCGACGGCCCTCCTGCAGACGCTCGGCATCGACGAGGAACTGGCCCGCATCGACGGCCAGATACGGGGGACCTACCAGGACAGGCAGCTCGCCGGGCGCGAGGCCAGGTCGAAGAGGGCGCACGCCGACCGGCTGCCCCACCACGACGACGCCCCAGAGGAGCCCGTCAGCGTAGCCGAGCTGGTGCGCGAGCAGCAGGGGATACTGGCGCGCAACGGCGAGAGGCAGCGCGCCCGCGCCCGCGCCGCCGAGCTGGCCCGCGAGGCCGAGCAGGCCGAGCGCGCGAGGGATTTGGCCGACCGGAGGGTGGCCGACCTGGAGGGGCAGCTGGCCGACGCCAGGGAGAGGGCGGCTGGCGCGAGGGCCGAGGCCGAGGCGGCGGGCGCCAGGGCGCTGGACGCGACCAGGTCCGCCCAGGACCTCGAGGACGAGTCGACGGCCGAGATAGAGGCCTCCATCGCGTCCGTCGAGGAGACCAACGCCCGCGTCCGCGAGAACCAGGCGAAGGCCGAGGCGGTGGAGGCGGCCCGCGCCGCCGAGGCCGAGCGCGACGCCCTCGCAGGCAGGCTGGAGGACCTGCGCGCGCGGAGGCGCTCCCTCCTGGACGGGGCGCCGCTGCCGCTGCCCGGGCTCTCCATCGACGAGGACGGCAGGCTGACCTACCGGGGCCAGACGTGGGACGGCATGTCCGGGTCCGAGCAGATGCGCGTGGCCACGGCGATCGTGCGCGCGACCAAGCCGGAGTGCGGCTTCGTCCTCGTGGACAAGCTGGAGCAGATGGACCCCCAGACGCTCGCGGACTTCGGGGCGTGGGCGCAGGACGAGGGACTGCAGGTCATCGGCACGCGCGTCGCGACCGACGGCACCTGCGACATCGTGATAGAGGACGGACGCGTCGAGGGACAGGGCGAGGCGGAGGCAGCGCCGGTGCCGGAGGCTGAGTCGTTCGGCTGGGACGGCAGGCCCGAGCAGGCGCAGGCGAAGACGCAGGCGACGCGGCGCAAGTGGAAGGAGCTTTAGCATGGCCAGGTACGAGCTTAGCTGCGGCATCAGGGAGGTGCCGCTCAAGATGCTGGTGTACGGCGTCGAGGGCATCGGCAAGTCCACGCTGGCGGCGGAGATGCCGTCCCCCGTGTGGATCGACGCGGAGGGGGGCACCAACCAGCTGCCGGTGGCGCGCCTGCCGCGCCCGACCAGCTGGGCGATGCTGCTCGACGAGGTGAGGGCGGTGCGAGACGGGGAGGTCCCGTGCTCCACGCTCGTCGTGGACACCGCCGACGCGGCGGAGGCGCTCTGCTCCCGGGCGCTGTGCGCCGAGAGGTCGTGGGAGTCGATCGAGAGCCTGGGGTACGGGAAGGGCTACACGTACCTCTCCGAGGCCTTCGGAAGGTTCCTCGACCTGCTCTCCGAGGTCGTGGAGCGCGGGCGCAACGTCTGCGTGGTGGCCCACGCCTACATACGAAAGGTCGAGCGCCCCGACGAGTCGGGGGCCTACGACCGCTTCGAGCTGAAGCTGACCAGAAAGGTCGCGCCCATGGCCAAGGAGTGGGCGGACATGGTCCTCTTCTGCGACTACAAGACGTACGTCGAGAAGGACAGGAACGGCAAGTACAAGGCCTCGGGAGGCGCACGGGTCATCCGCACGACGCATGACCCGTGCTGGGACGCCAAGAACCGCTTCGGGCTGCCCGAGGAGCTGCCGATGGCCCTGGGGGCGCTGCCGCCCGAGCTTGAGGCGGTCGTGCCGGACATGGTGGGAAAGGCCGCGTCGAGTCCGACGGCGGCGCCTGCGGCCGAGAGATCGGCCGAGCAGGCGACCACCGCGGAGCCGAAGGCTCCCACCGAGGTTGACACGGCACTCTCGTGCATGGAGACGGACGTCGCCAGGGTCAAGGCCATGACAGCGCCGGCTGCAGGCGGCACGGCCGCCTACGAGAGGCCGGGGTACCCGGCTCGCATGTCGGCGCTCGCGGACCTCATGGAGCGCGACCGCGTGACCGACGCCGAGCTGAGGCACGCCGTGGCACAGACGGGCAACTTCCTGGAGGACTGCCCCGCCGAGAGCTGGGAGCAGGAGTTCGTGGACTACCTGGTGTCCGGGTGGGATAGGATGCTCCGCCGCGTCGAGGCCAACCGCACCGACATACCGTTCTAGCGGACGGCGAGCAAGCGAGTAAGCAAGTAAGCAAGCAAGCAAGGGGAAGAGACCAGGAGGAAGGTGCCGAGATGGCAGGAATGACAGGCGAGTCGCTGGGATGGGACGACGAGGTCCAGGCGAGCGACTCCGAGTACACGGTCCTCGCGCCGGGGAAGTACACCTACCGCGTGGACAAGTTCGAGCGCCAGCGCTTCGACGGCTCCGAGAGGATGGCGGCGTGCCCGATGGCGCTGCTGACGCTCTCGTGCGCGAACGCCCAGGGGGAGACGGGATCGGTGCAGGTGAGGCTGTACCTCAACAGGAGGCAGGCGTGGAAGCTCACGCAGTTCTTCAAGAGCTGCCGGCTCATCGACCCCGGCACCGCCGACGGCGCGAGCTACAGGATGCCGTGGGGGCAGGTGGTCGGCGCCACGGGGGAGCTGGAGCTGTCCAACCGCACGTACGACGGGAGGACGTACAACGACGTCAGGCGCTTCGTCGTGCCCTCCGCGTCCGCTCCTGCGGCGGCGGCCAAGTACGGGGCGCTGTAGTCGTGGGCGTCGAGCTTCGCGACTACCAGCGCGAGGCGGTCGACGCGGTCTTCCGCGAGTGGGGTGCGGGCCGCTCCCGCACCCTCCTCGTCCAGGCGACGGGCACGGGCAAGACCCTGTGCTTCGCGGAGGTCGTGCGACGCGTCGCGAGGGAGGGCGGCCGCTCCCTCGTCCTCGCCCACAGGGGCGAGCTGCTGGAGCAGGCGGCAGGCAAGATCGGGGGGATGACCGGGCTCACGTGCGCCACGGAGAGGGCGCAGAGCACGAGCGTGGGGTCGTGGGCGCGCGTCACCGTCGGCAGCGTCCAGACGCTCATGCGCGAGGACAGGCTCAGGAGGCTCGCCCCTGACCGCTTCTCCTGCGTCGTCGTGGACGAGGCGCACCACAGCCTCGCCGACGGCTACGTGAGGATCCTCGACCACTTCGGGGGCGCGCGCGTGCTGGGCGTCACCGCGACCGCCGACCGCGCCGACCGGCGCGACCTGGGGGAGGTGTACGACTCCATCGCCTACGAGTACGGCATGGCCAGGGCGGTCAGGGACGGCTGGCTCTGCCCCATCAAGGCGGAGATGGTGCCTCTCTCCCTGGACGTGTCTGGCGTCTCCGTGACGCACGGCGACTACCAGGCGGGGCAGCTCGGAGACGCCCTGGAGCCGTACCTGGAGGGCATCGCCGACGAGCTGGCGGGGCGCTGCCGGGACAGGCGCACGGTGGTCTTCCTCCCCCTCGTGAGGACGGCCAGGTCCCTCGCGGCGATGCTGCGCGACCGTGGCATGGCGGCCCGCGAGGTGGACGGGCAGAGCGAGGACAGGGCCGAGGCGCTCGCCGACTTCGCGGCCGGCCGCTACCAGGTCATCACGAACTCGATGCTGCTCACGGAGGGTTGGGACTGCCCATCCGTCGACTGCGTCGTCATGCTCCGGCCAACCAGGAGCAGGAGCCTGTACTGCCAGTGCGTGGGCAGGGGCACCCGGCTCAGCCCAAAGACCGGCAAGGACCACCTGCTGCTGCTCGACTTCCTGTGGATGACGGGCAGGCACGACCTGTGCCGCCCCGCCACGCTCCTCGCCTCCTCGGACGAGGTGGCGGGGCGGGTGACCGCCATGACGGAGGAGGCGCTCGGCGCGCCCGTCGACCTCATGGGGGCGGAGTCCACGGCCGAGGCCGACGTGGCCGCGCAGCGCGAGGAGGCGCTCGCCCGCGAGCTGGAGCGCATGCGCCACCGCAAGGCCAAGCTGGTCGATCCCCTGCAGTACGCGGTCAGCGTGTGCGACCTCGACCTGCAGACGTACGAGCCGACCTTCGCCTGGCAGGCGAGGGAGGCCACGGACAGCCAGCGCGAGCAGCTTGAGAGGCTCGGCGTCGACCCGGACGGCATGGACGCGGGCATGGCGTCGCTCATGCTCGACAGGCTCCACGAGCGCATCGACGCCCACATGGCCACTCCCAAGCAGGTCAGGATGCTCGAGCGCAAGGGCTTCCGCCACCCGGGCCTCTGGACCTTCGACCAGGCGAGCGCCATGATGACGCGCCTGGCGCAGAACCGCTGGATGGTGCCGTGGGACATAGACCCCGCGACGTACGAGCCAGGCGAGGGGGACGAGCCATCGAGCCTCGGGGAGGGGGACTGATGCGCAGGTGCGAGAACTGCGTCCACGCGAGGTGCAGGCCGAGCCCCTCTCCCTGCGCCCCGGACGTCTGGGAGTGCGAGGCGCGTGGGGGGATGGTCGTGCTGCATCCGGTCGCGCGTGCGCTGACCTGCGTGGCCTATGAGTACAGATACAGACTCCAATGGAGGAAGAATGAGCAGCGAGATGAGTGACAAGAGGCGCGAGCTGCGCCGCAGGATCGAGGGAGCGTACCTGGAGCACGTCAGGGGGAAGACGTCGGCGACGCAGTACCTGGGGGCCCTTGGCGACCTGCTCGACGAGGAGGCCGACCGCCGGGCGGGCCGGGAGGGCGACCCCGACTGCCGGCACTTGGAGCACATCCTGTCGGAGCTGCGCTACGAGGTCGCCGTCAACGAGATGGTGGAGGACTTCAAGAGGATCCAGGCTGAGCACAGGGCGGAGATGGCGTCCGCGAACTCGCAGCTCAGGCAGGCGCTCGAGGGCAACAGGCTGCGTGAGCGCATGAGCCTGTCCCTGATCAAGACGCATGAGGCGAGGCTTCGCATGCTCGGGGAGATGCTGGGACCCGTGGCGGACGTGGCGCGCCAGCTGGAGGACCTCGCCGACTGCGCCCATGACTGGGAGGGGGTCCTCGTCGCGGCGGGGGACCTGAGGGACATGGCCAGGGACCTGCGCGGGGCAGGGGGAGGCCTGCGCGAGACGCTCGGGACGGCGGACGATGGCTAGGGGCGACCACGCCGACCTCCCGGACGCGCTGGCGGCGATAGACCCGTCCACCCTCTCGTACCAGGAGTGGGTGGACTGCGGCATGGCGCTCCACGAGAGCGGGCTCTCCGCCGACGACTGGGACAGGTGGAGCAGGCGCGACCCGGACAGGTGGCACGAGGGCGAGTGCGCGCGCAAGTGGGCCTCCTTCGGGAGGTCGGAGAGGCGCGTGTCGTCGGGCACCATCGTCGCCATGGCCAGGGCGCGCGGGTGGAGGCCCGCCACGGCGGACGAGGCCGTCGACTGGGACGACGCCATGACGGTGGTCGGCGCCGACTGGGCCGACGACGTGGCCGTGCCGGCCGACGAGGGGCCGTGGGACCCCGCCCGCGAGCTGTCGGACTACCTCGCGGCGCTCTTCGACGACGACGACAAGGTATGCGTCGTGACCGAGAGCTGGGAGCGCGACGGGCGACACCTGCCGACCAAGGGGCACTGGGACCGCACGGCGGGCGAGCTGAGGCAGGAGCTGGCCGCGTGCGGCGGCGACGTCGGGAAGGTGGTGGGCGACTGGGACGCGGAGGCCGGCGCCTGGGTGCGCTTCAACCCCCTCGACGGGCGGGGCTGCGGAAACGCCAACGTGACGGAGTACCGCTTCGCGCTGGTGGAGTCCGACACCCTCGACGTCGGCAGGCAGATGGGCATGATAGAGGCCATGCGCCTGCCGTGCGCGGCCGTGGTGTCCTCGGGCGGCAAGTCCGTCCACGCGATCGTGCGGGTGGACGCGGGGACCGACTACGGGCTCTACCGCAGGCGGGTCGAGCGGCTGTACGCCTTCTGCGAGGCGCGCGGGTTCGCCCCGGACCGGCAGAACAAGAACCCGTCCAGGCTGTCGCGCATGCCGGGCGCGACGCGAGGCGAGAGGAGGCAGCGCCTGCTCGCGCTCTCGCTCGGGCCCGCGACGTGGGACGAGTGGGAGGGGTGGGCCGACTCCGAGGAGGACGACCTGCCGGCGGAGCGCGACTCGACCGACTGGGACGAGCCGATACGGCTCGCGCCCCTGCTGATAGGCACCGAGGAGGCGGGCCTGCTCAGGCGCGGGCAGAAGATGATCGTCACGGGGGACTCGAAGATGGGCAAGAGCTACCTGCTCATCGACCTGGCCGAGGCGATCGCGACCGGCGGCAGATGGCTGGGGATGCCCGCCAACGGGGGGGAGCCGGGGATGGTGTTCTACGTCAACCTGGAGATAGACCGCGAGGAGTTCCGGTCGAGGACCCACCTCGTGTGGGAGGACCGCCTCGCACACGGCTCGCCCGACCGCCTCGCCGACCTCAGGAGGAACCTCGTGACGTGGCCCCTCAGGGGCCACGCGAGGCTGCTGCGCGACCTGGTCCCGCTGCTGGTGAGGCGCACGCTCAGGTACGGCCCGAGGGGGACCTTCTCGGCCGTCGTCATCGACCCGGTGTACAAGGTCAACGGCGGGGACGACAACGACCCGTCGAAGGTCGGGGAGTTCACCAACGCCGTGGACGCCGTCATCGAGGCGTGCGGGTGCTCCGTCATATACGCGCACCACCACCCGAAGGGGACGGCGGGCCAGAAGAAGTCCATGGACCGCATGAGCGGCACGGGGGTCTACGCGCGCGACGCCGACGTCATGGTGGACCTGACCGCTATCGAAATACCCGATAACGACAGGGCCGACACACTGGGAGGGCTGCCGGCCTACAGGATGAGCGCGGACTGCAGAAGCTTCGCCAGGCCCGCCGACCGCGACTTCGTCTTCCGCTGGCCGCGCTTCTACGAGACGGACCAGCTGTCGAGGTACAAGGTCGAGGGCGAGGACCCCGACGCCAGGAGGCGCGAGGGCAGGAGGGAGTACGAGCGGCGCAAGAACGAGGAGGCGGCCCGACTGATGCGCGAGGCCTTCGAGGCGTGCCGTGAGGACGGGACGGTAGACGACGACGGCAGCGTGACCATCACGGACATGCTGTCTCACGTCGGCGTGCGTGAGGAGACGGGCAACGCGCCCTCCCGCAACGTCATGCGCAGATGGTCAACGCAAGACTGGTGCCACATCGGGTCGCGCATATCCGAGGTCACCTACAAGAGCGGCAAGAGCCAGAAGGTCACGGTCTTCTACGACAAGGACGACCCCCGCGAGAACGGGTGGACGTGACCGCACGGCGGGGTGTCAGGCATGCGTCACTGACATTGACATCCCACCGTGACGAGGTGGGTGTCAATGTCAATTTTGACAGGGTAGGGGTACCCCCTGTCAACCTCCCCTCTAAAGAGGGGTGTGATACCCCCCCCACTGGGGGGCCAGTGTCAGGCCGTATCGGCGCATGGAATGCGCGCCGATACTACGGCGCCGGGACGCTGTGCCTGACACCGACCCCCACGGACGTGGGGTCGAAAGGCAACGACGGGGCTTCGTGGAGGTATTAGAACATGGGTTCTGAGAAAGGCGGGCGCACGGCGCGGGGCTTCCTGGCGGTCGAGCCGCCGACGGTGACGCACAACGACCTGGTGGCGTACGTGTCCGGCGGCAGGCCCGCCCTGCGCAAGTCGGGGAGGCTCAGGGAGGCCGAGGGGGCCCTGACGTCCCGCATGGCCGCGATCGCGCCGGAGGGGCCGCCGCTCTCGGGGCCGCTCTCGGTCGAGGTGAGGCTGTGCTTCGCCACGCGCGGCAGGCGCGCCCAGGGCGAGCCGATGTGCTCGGCGCCCGACGTCGACAACTCGGCAAAGACCCTCCTCGACTGCCTCGTGAGGGCGGGCGTCATGGCCGACGACCGCCTCGTGGTGGACCTCAGGGTCTCGAAGGCCTGGAGCGACCCCGCCGGGATATGGGTCAGGGTGAGCGAGCTCCAGGGGCAGCAGGGGGCGTCCCAAGGCCACGGGAATGCCCCTGAGACGCCCCACAGGCACCCTCAGGGGTCCGACCAGTCGCAAAGCGTCTCTCGGTTAGGGCAGGCACCATGACGGCCCGAATTCAGGCACTGTGATGCCTCACAGGGCGTATCGGCAGGAAGACATGTGAATCATGGGGGAAGTGGAGGGCGAGGGATGACCGATCACGGGGTGCGCGACCGGCGGCAGATGGCTATATGCGAGAACGATAACGAGGGGCCTGCCACGAGCGGGCCCGGGCGGCGGGGAGGTCGGTCATGAGCGAGTGGGTGTACGCGAGGGACCTCATGGAGGCGGCGAGGCGCTCGGCGATCGAGGCCGAGCGCACGAGGCGGGCACTCGAGCGCATGGCCTCCAGGGAGGGGCCGCGCGCGCAGTCCTACCGCCCCGGCACGTCGCCGGGGCGCGTCGCCGACCCCATGGCAGCCACCGACGAGAGGATGGACTACGAGGCCCGCATGCGCTCGCGCGTCGAGGCCGACTACGCGATCATCGACGAGGCCTGCGACGTCATCTACGGCTCCGACCAGACCGGATCGGGCGGCGTCTGCTCGCTTTTGGGCTCGGCCTACGCCGACTGCCTCTGGTGGCGCTTCTGCGCCGCCGCGACGTGGGCGGAGGTCGCCGAGGGCTGCGGCATGAGCGAGCGGTGGTGCCGCGACGCCGTCTCGGTGGCCTGCGATGCGGTGGACGCCTACGGCGTCGGCAGGGTCGTGCGCGGCCTCGGGCTTGCCGAGGGCTAGAAAACTGCCGGGTCGTGCCGGGTCGTGCCGCCCCGTGCCGCCCCGTGCCGGGGAGGACGTGGTACAAGGGTATCGTGGGATCTTCGCGGGGGCCTCAAGGACGGGGCCCCGACTCGTATGGAGGCGATGCGGCATGACGCTCCGGGAGATCGCGATCATCGTGGCCCGCCACTCCACCCGCGTGGCCTACGCCATGCGCGCGGCGCTCATGGCCCTGGGCGTCGACGCGGACGCCCTGGCCGTTGCCGAGGCCCGCTACGGCGGCGTCGCCGAGTGCGTGGCCAACCGGGTGAGCCCGCTCGACGCCAGGGCGGCGAGGCACCGTGGCTAACCCCGAGAACCTGGTCCCGAACGAGGCGAGAACACCGAGCCAGCGCCGAGAGAACGCGCGCAAGGCGGGCAGGGCCTCGGGGAGGAAGCGCCGCGAGATGCGCGAGATGCGCGAGACGCTCCGCGCGATGCTGGACATGCCCCTCAGGCCCGGCGGCGTGACCACGGCGCAGACGATGGACGGCATGGAGGGCAAGAACATGACGGTCGCGCAGGCCGTGGCGCTCGCGCAGCTGCGCAAGGCCATGGACGGCGACACGAGGGCGGCGGAGTTCGTCCGTGACACGTCGGGCCAGAGGCCGAGCGACCGCGTCGAGCTCTCGGCGCCGTCCAGGGAGAGCGCCGAGGAGTTCGGGCGCATGCTCGACGAGGCCATGCGGGACGGTGGCTGAGCGGGCGAGGGCGCTCTCGCGCGTCATGACGGGCCATCCCGTCAGGCTCGCCCGCATGATGGGCTATGACCGCCTGGTCGAGCCGCTGCACGACGGCTGGATACGCCACATGACTTTCGGCGATGGCGACTGGACCCTGCAGGCGCATCGAGGCTCATACAAGACCACGTGCGTCAAGGTGGCCCTATGGCTGCTCCTGGTCACGCGGCCGAGGCTCGCCGTGGGCTTCTTCCGCAAGGCGTCACCGGACGTCGAGGAGGTCATGGCCGCCGTGGCGCGCATGCTCCGGTCCGACACGTCGGCGATGGTCACGGAGGTTATCTACGGTCACCCCGCGAGGGTCGCGTCCGAGAGCTCCGTCGCCATATCGACCGACCTGGCGTGCAACGCGTCGGACCTGCCGCAGCTCTCGGGCTACGGCATCGGCGGCTCGCTCACCGGCAAGCACTACGACGTCGTGTTCACCGACGACGTGGTCACGCTCAGGGACAGGGCGTCCAGGGCCGAGCGCGAGGCGACCAAGGCGTTCTACCGCGAGCTCCAGAACGTGCGGAACCGGGGCGGGCGTATAGTCAACACGGGCACTCCCTGGCACAGGGACGACGCCTTCCAGCTCATGCCGGAGCCGGAGAGGTGGCCCTGGGACTCGACGGGCCTGGTGTCGAGGGAGGAGGCCAAGGGCCTTCGCAGGGCCATGACGCGCAGCCTCTTCGCCGCGAACTACGAGCTTCGCCACGTGGCCATGGAGGGCGCCGTGTTCGAGGGGGAGCCGGGGACGTTCTCCGACCGCTCGCTGCTCTTCGACGGCCTCATGCACGTGGACGCCGCGTACGGCGGCGCGGACGGCACGGCCGTCACGTGCATCGCCTGGCACGACGGGCGGCCGCACGTCCACGGCGAGCTCTTCCGCGAGACGCACGTGGACCGATGCGTGGGCCGCATCATGGAGCTGCACGAGTCCCTCAGGCTCGGCACCGTGTGGTGCGAGCGCAACGCCGACAGGGGCTACCTGGCCGAGAGGATGCGCGGGCTGGGCCTGCCCGTGGGCACGTACCAGGAGAGCGCCAACAAGTTCGTCAAGATATCGACCCACGCCCGGGGGCGCTGGGCGGACCTGGTGCGCCTGGACAGCGCGCGCGAGGCCTCGGCCGCCTACTGGGACGAGGTCATGGACTACGGAGAGGGCGCAGAGCACGACGACGCGCCCGACTCGCTGGCCTGCGCGATCCGCCTTCGCGACGACGCGCCGACGATCAGCCTCTTCAGGGGAGGGATATGATGCCAGACGCCGCGACCTACGAGCCGTGCGGCGGCTACCGCGTGCCCGCCGGGACCGAGATGGGCGGCCAGCTCCTGGCCGACATCCTCCAGGACTACCACACCCGGCAGCTCCCGAGGCTCGCGAGGCTGAGGCGCGCCTACGAGGGGGACCACGACGTCCTGCACCTGCCCGCCAAGGCCGAGTACAAGCCGGACAACCGCCTGGTGGCGAACTACGCCAGGCAGATGGTGGACACCATGGTCGGCTACTTCCTCGGCATCCCCGTGAGGCTCTCCGGTGACGACGACGGGACGCTCGCCTGGCTCGCGGGCTGGGGCGCGCGCAACGACGAGGACGACCTCAACGCGGAGCTCTCCAGGCTCGCCGACGTGTACGGGTCCGGCTTCGAGCTGATGTGGCGCGACGGCGACGCCTTCCCACGCTCATCGACGGTGGGGCCCATGAACTGCCTCCTGGTCCGCGACGACACGGTGGAGGGCCGCGTGCTCTTCGCCGTGCGCTTCTGGAGGGACGACAACCGCTTCGACGGGCGCCCCGACACGGTGAGGGGCACGCTCTACGACGCGTCGGCCGAGACGCCCTTCGAGTGGTCGGGGTCCGTGACGCTCGGGGAGGCGGTCCCGCACGGCTTCCCGGACGTGCCCGTCGTCGAGTACGTGGACAACGAGGAGCGCCAGGGCCTCTTCGAGGGCGCCCTCTCGCTCATAGACGCCCATGACAAGGCGCTCTCCGAGAAGGCGAACGACGTCGAGTACTACGCCGACGCCTACCTGAAGATACTCGGCGCGAGGATCGACGAGACGACCCTCACCGAGCTGCGCAACTCGCGCATCATAAACCTGGCGGGCCGGGAGACCGACAAGGTGGTGGTCGACTTCCTGTCGAAGCCCGACGCGGACGGCACCCAGGAGCACCTCATCGACCGCCTGGAGCGGCTCATATTCACGACGTCGATGGTCGCCGACCTCAGTTCGGAGAGCTTCGACACGAGCTCGGGGATCGCCATCAGGTACCGCCTGCAGGCCATGAGCGACCTCGCCATGGTCAAGGAGCGGAAGTTCAGGCGCGGCCTCTCCAGGCGATGGCGCCTGCTCTCGGGCTACGCCGCCTCGCCGCTTCCCGACGACGCGTGGATGGGAGTGAGGGCGACGTTCACGCGCAACGTCCCGGCCAACCTCCTGGAGGAGAGCCAGGTCGCGGCGAACCTCTCGGGCATCACGTCCGAGGAGACGCAGCTCTCGGTGCTCTCGTGCGTGGACGGCCCGAGGGAGGAGATGGGCCGCAAGGAGGCCGAGCGCGAGGCGCGCGCGGACGCGCTGGTGCCCCTGAGGGGCGGTCGGGAGGTCTAGGTGGCCACCTACTGGGAGCGGCGCATGGCCGAGGCCGACGCCGCGATGGGCCGCGACGAGAGGGCCGTGGCCAAGAGGGTCGCGAGGGCCTACGAGAGGGAGATGGCGGACCTCTCCCGCGAGATAGCGGGGTACTACGAGAGGTATGGCGAGGACGGCATCCTGCGCTACCGCGACATGCTCGAGTCGATGGACCCGAGCGACCGAGACCTGCTCATGCGCGACTGCGACAGGTTCGCGGCGGAGCACCCGGACCTCGCCGACATGGTCGCCATCCGCAAGGACGCCTACAAGCTCGACCGCCTGGAGGGCCTGCAGGAGTCGGCCAGGCAGCACCACGCGAGGGCGACGGCAGAGGCCGCCGAGGGGCTCGACGAGCACTTCGCCCGCCAGGCGGCGCGCGGCGCCAACGCCGTCGCGGAGGCGATGGGGTACGGCAAGGGCTTCCACGCGCTCGACGACGACACGATCCGCCGCTTCGTCGGAACCAGGTGGGCCTCGGGGAAGAGCTACAGCGAGGCCATATGGGGAGACTCCGAGA
>ERZ773009.554-NODE-554-length-27127-cov-7.187426_pt1 | contig 27127 bp, 21 predicted proteins | sample MGYA00580663_ERZ773009 | MGnify/ENA primary metagenome ERZ773009 (study PRJEB29015, sample SAMEA2737969) | human oral metagenome | biome: human oral; feature: human-associated habitat; material: dental | place: China | collected 2026 ... | reverse complement strand
ACGATGAGCTGCCCGAGCTGCGTCGCCACTACGACCCCCGTTGGCACTACGAGAATGTCCCCGGCCTCAAGCGCGTCATCGACGCCCTGACCGACGGCACGCTCGACGACAACAACTCGGGTTGGTTCCACGACGTGCGCCACTCGATCCTCGAGGGTGGCTACGATCCGGCCGACGTGTACTACGTCCTGGGTGACTTCGCCTCCTACCGTGAGACTAAGGACCGAATGGCCGCCGATTACCGCGACCAGAAGGCCTGGAACGCCCGCGTGTGGGCGAACATCTCCCGCTCCGGCCGCTTCTCCTCGGACCGCACGATCTCCGACTACGCCCGCGAGGTCTGGCACATCGAGGGTGAGCCGATCGACTGACGCAATCGCTTAGGGGGCCCGGAACCGCATGGTTCCGGGCCTCTCTTGTTGTGCGAAGGTGTGTGGTTGTATCAGTCTGTGAGTCAACTGTATTAATGGGTTGACACAGTTAGGTGTCTGTGTCATTGTATTAGTGTATTAATACAGAAAGACAGGAGGGACGCATCGATGCGCATCGATGACACCCGCCCCATCTGGATCCAGCTCGCCGACTCCTTCAGATCCCGCATCACAAACGGGACGTGGAAGCCGGGAGAGAAGATCCCCTCCGTCCGCGACCTCGCCATCGAGGCCGGGACGAACCCCAATACCGTCCAACGAGCCCTCGCCGCCCTCGACGAGGAAGGGCTCACGATCCCCAAGCGAACCGCCGGACGTTTCGTCGCCACCGACGACGCCGCCCTGCGCACCCTGCGCCGAGACGACGCGCGGGCAGCGGCGAGCGCCTTTATTCGCGCCTGCCGCGCCCTCGGCGTCGAGAGGGAGGATGCGCATCGTCTCCTCGACGAGCGGTGGGACACGGACTCAGAGCACACAGGAGGCATCCCCTCATGACCACCCAACCCCCGGGCGCCGCGCAGGCGTCCCCCGGCCTCGTTCACATCGAAGGCCTCACCAAGCGTTATCGAAGCGTCGCCGCCCTCCAGGACTTCACCCTCACCCTGGGCGCGGGCCACATCGTTGGCCTCATGGGACCCAACGGATGCGGCAAGACCACGCTGTTAAAGATCCTCGCAGGAGTCCTGTCCGACTACGAGGGAAGCGTCACTATCGACGGGCACCACCCCGGCCCGGTATCCAAGTCCATCGTCTCCTACCTGCCCGACGTGGACTTCCTCAACCCGGACTGGACCGCGCGCACGGCCATCAAGGAGTACGACCGGTTCTTCGCCGACTTCGACGCCGACAAGGCGGCCGCCATGGTTGACTTCTATGGCCTGCCCGAGACGCGACCCCTGAGCGAAATGAGCAAGGGCATGGGGGAGAAGCTCCAGATCGCCCTCATCATGGCGCGGCGAGCCCGCGTCTACCTCCTCGACGAGCCCATCAGCGGCGTCGATCCGGCAACCCGCGACGTCATGCTCGAGGGGATCCTGCGCGAGTTCGATCCCTCGTCGCTGCTCATCATGTCCACCCACCTCATCTCCGACATCGAACACTTCGTCGACTACGCGCTCTTCATGAAAGAGGGCAGAGTCTTCCTGGCGGGTGACGCCGACGACCTGCGAGCCACGCGGGGAGACTCCCTCGACGCAATCTTCCGGAAGGAGTACCGCTGATGTTTTGGACACTACTCTCATACGAGATTCGCTCCAGGGCTCGCTCCGTCGCACGCGTCCTCGAGATCATCGTCGCGGCCATCGTCCTGACCCTCGTCGTCCTCGCTTTGGACATCCCCGTGCTGAGTGACTCCGCGTTGAGGATCACCTACATCCTGTGCTGCGGGATTCCCGCCGGCTTCGTCATCGCCGGAATGATCGACTACTGGAAGACCCTGTACGGCCAGCGCGGGTACTTCATGATGAGTCTGCCGGTCTCGGGATCCTCGATTTTCTGGGCGAAGGTTACCCGGATCTGCCTCGAGTCCATGGTCGGCCTGGCCTTCGCCGTTGGAGGCATCGTCGCCACCGCCGCCGAAGACGCCTCCCGCAAGGGGATGAGCCTCGCGCAGTACACGGCGGACATCCGTGGCGTCCTCGCGGTCTTCCCCACCCCTCTCCTCGTGGCCCTCGCGGTCGCGCAGGTGATCTCGACGCTGGCAGTGGTCGTTCAGGCCTGCGCCGTCATGACGATCGGGGCCGAGGGCCGCTTCAACCACATGGGCTTCGGGGCGCCGATGATCGGCTTCATCATCCTCTACTTCGTCAACCAGGTGACCGGTGTTGTCGGTACGCTCTTCTTCCCGCTGTCCATCAACCTGCGGACCGGGCGGTTCGGCGCCGACATCATGTGGACCTCCTTCATCTCGATGACGGACGACACGCCACCCGAAGTCGTTGGACTGGGCTCCTTCATCCTTGGTCCCCTCTGCGCCGTCGTCATGGCGATCTGGGCCTCTCGCTCCATCGAGAAGCACACGTCCCTGCGCTAGCTACCCGTCCTCGCGCGTGCGCGAGCCCGGACTTCGACAAGGGATTCCCGAAGACCAATCAACACCCGTCCTCGCGCGTGCGCGAGCCAGGCATAGGAGGTTTCAATGTTCCTGTTATCGTCAGCGATCAGCGCCTTCGCCCAGCTCGGCCTGATCCTCGTGCTCCCGCTCGCGTGGTGGGCGCTCACCGCCAGACGCAGCGTTGGCTTTGCCTCCTGGATCGGTCTGCGTCGGCCGACATGGGACGGGAGAAGGGGGCGGCTCGGCGTAGCCATCCTCGCGTGGGTGGCGATCGGTGCAGCTTCGACAGCGCTGCTCCAATCCTTCTCGGGCCAGGTCCCCGCCGCACGTTTCGCCGGGCAAGGCTTCGGTGGCATCGTCCCTGTCCTGCTCTTCGCGATCATCCAGACCTCCCTCGCCGAAGAGATATTCTTCCGGGGCTTCCTCGGCAAGCGGATCATCGCCAGGTGGGGTTTCGCCCCCGGCAACGCCGCTCAGGCCATCGTCTTTGGCGTCCTGCACGTCGCGTTGTTCGCATCCTTCGCGGACCCCGTCCGTCTGCTCCTCGTCGGCATCCTGACGGGGTCCAGCGGGTGGATCGCCGGGTGGATCAACGAGAAGAGCGCCGGGGGATCGATCCTGCCCGGCTGGGCCCTCCACGCGAGCGCGAACCTGCTCGTCGGAACTGCGGCGGCGTTCAACCTCATGGGGTGAGCATGGTCCCGGCCGGCGGTTGACTCCGCTGGCCGGGGCTTCGCTGTGTCTGTGCGGGCCAGCCAAGGGTACCCATCCGTCCCGCTCGATCTCGACGGGCTTCGCTGTGTCTGTGCGGGCAGCTTCGAGGGAACGTTCGCCCGGTTTGGAGGAATCATCCAGTCTCCTATGATGTTGTAGGAGCGAGAGACACCCCCGAAAGGAGACCCGTGGAACCAGCGACCGGCTCATTCGTCCCGGCGAGCCCGGACCTGATCTGGATGGTGTTCATCCAGCAGGTCCTCGTCCTCATCGCGTGGCTGATCGGTGTCGCGGTGCGCCGCGTGCTGAAGAACCGCATGACGATGTCCACCGCGTCGGCGACCCTGACCGGACTGGCTGGCCTGTGGGGTGGCCTGGTGATCGCCGGGTGGATCTTCGACTCCGGTGACCTGTGGAAACCCGGCATGATCGCCGTCGCCGCGCTGGTCGCCCTCGTCGTCGTCATCGTGGTCGCGCTGGTCGCCGCCTACCTGCATCCGCGCCCGGGCCTCGTCCCCATCCGGGAGGTCGTTCAGCGTGGAGAATCCGACTCCCTCGAATTCAAGTCGAGCGCTCGCTGGAACATGCGCACGGGCAAGCGTGACGACGCGATGGAGACCGTGATCGCCAAGACCGTCGCCGCCTTCATGAACTCCGGTGGCGGCACCCTGCTGATCGGTGTCGACGACGATGGTCGGCTCATCGGCATGGGACCCGACTACTCGACCCTCAAGACACCCGACTCCGACCGTTTCGAGCTGTGGATCCGAGACATGTGGGGGCAGCGGATGGGGACCAACGCCGCCGCGCTGCCCAGGCTCGACTTCGCCGAGGCCTCGGACCCGCAGGAGGGGTACGAGCGCCAGGAGGTGTGCCGAGTGACCATCCCGCCCTCGCCCCACCCCGTGTACCTGAGGGGGCCGAAGGGCAAGGGGGAGGCCGAGTTGTGGGTGCGCGTGGGCAACTCGACGCGGCGCCTGGAGGTCGCGGACGCGGTCCAGTACGTGTCGATCCGCTGGCCCGAGAGCGTGCGGGTCTCCCCGTGGACGCGCGTGCGCCTCCTGGCTCTGCGCCGCCGCGAGATACCGACGCGCCTGCCGGGCGTCGTGGAGCGGGTACTCACCGAGCGCGCGATGAGCGGATTGTCTGCGGTGGAGGAGCAGTGAGCGACGCGGGGCGTCGGTAGGCTCCGCATTGCTGAGAGACGAAAGCGGCAGCGCGGCGACGTCAGACCCGCCGTCGGCCGTCCGTCATCCGTCGTCTGTCGGTGGGCGGACCATCGCCCCAGGGGGATGTTGGTGTCGTCGCGTTGGCGGTGGCGCGCGGCGAGGCCTGCGCGTGGTTGCGCGGTGACGCCCGAGGCAGCGGCAACGGGGGAGGGGCTGGGGTGCGTTTCGTGGCGCTGTTCAAGCGGCGAGCGCACTGCGTGGCGGTCAGCGTGTTGTGCGGCACAGTGGCTAGCCGCGACACGCCGATGTTGATCGGCTTTTCCGGGGCGGGTTCGGCTTCTTGGCGCGTCCGTGGCGATGTGAGGATTTGCAACGAAAACCCTGCTATTCTGGCCGTGTGCTTGCGGGTCGGGCGGGTGCTTTCTCGGCCCCTGGCGATCCGGGGTGGCGTTTCTGCTGGTCACAGGGGGTGCGACACGCCGGGCAGTCAGAAAGCACCTAGCGCCATAAGGTGCATTAAGACGTGAATAACGGTCCGGATTTCCTCAGGGATAGACTCATTCATTGTCAGAAAGCACCTAGCGCCATAAGGTGCATTAAGACACACATCGATGTCTTTCAGGACACCGAGCCCGGCGAGTCAGAAAGCACCTAGCGCCATAAGGTGCATTAAGACTTTTGGATGGCGTCGAGCCGTCCGGTGCCCCACTCGAGTCAGAAAGCACCTAGCGCCATAAGGTGCATTAAGACTGCGCCGATACGGACTTCCGCGGCCCAGGCGCCGAGTCAGAAAGCACCTAGCGCCATAAGGTGCATTAAGACTGAGAAGCTCGCGGCTTCTCGGGAGAAGGAGAACAGGGTCAGAAAGCACCTAGCGCCATAAGGTGCATTAAGACCCTCGAGCCGCTCGCCACCAAAGCCGAGCTCGCGAAGGTCAGAAAGCACCTAGCGCCATAAGGTGCATTAAGACCATGCAACAAAAACGTTATAATCGTTGCACCAACCGCCCGTCAGAAAGCACCTAGCGCCATAAGGTGCATTAAGACAGACCCTTGATGAACTTGTCCATGTCTATGGAACCGTCGAGTCAGAAAGCACCTAGCGCCATAAGGTGCATTAAGACCCGTACCATCTAGCCAACACGTTAGTTCTCATTTTATTCCGTCAGAAAGCACCTAGCGCCATAAGGTGCATTAAGACGGAGAGATCGATTGATTCTGGTAACGCAAGGAAGGCCGTCAGAAAGCACCTAGCGCCATAAGGTGCATTAAGACACCGGACCGCGGCGGCCCGCGTAGATCTCCTCGGGCCACTCGTCAGAAAGCACCTAGCGCCATAAGGTGCATTAAGACCCGCTGTAGCCCTGACCGATCACCTTATGGGAGTGAAAAGTCAGAAAGCACCTAGCGCCATAAGGTGCATTAAGACGTGGGTGAGGATACCCTGCCGACCGAGGGACGACTTGGTCAGAAAGCACCTAGCGCCATAAGGTGCATTAGGACCTCCTCCAACTTCACCTGGAGGTCGAGGGGCAGCATCTGTCAGAAAGCACCTAGCGCCATAAGGTGCATTAAGACCCGATGTTATGGGTCATCTCCGCGAAATTGTAGATAGTGTCAGAAAGCACCTAGCGCCATAAGGTGCATTAAGACCGTATAATGTATCGTGAGGGGCGCGGCAATGGTAATATTGGTCAGAAAGCACCTAGCGCCATAAGGTGCATTAAGACGGTGATCGCGGAAGGCTTGCGGGTTGCGGGATTCCTCGCGTCAGAAAGCACCTAGCGCCATAAGGTGCATTAAGACATCAGATTGCCGATAGTTGCGATTTCTTCGTTGACGTCAGAAAGCACCTAGCGCCATAAGGTGCATTATGACTTGGACAGCATCGCTTCTCGACGTTCGGTATTTTGAGTCAGAAAGCACCTAGCGCCATAAGGTGCATTAAGACCCAGCTTCGTCATCGCTGCTCCTCCTCTTTGCCGCGAGCGGTCAGAAAGCACCTAGCGCCATAAGGTGCATTAAGACGGGTAAGCAACCCCTCGTTTCCTATTAACGGCAAACATGATGTCAGAAAGCACCTAGCGCCATAAGGCGCATTAGGACTTTGAATCGGTAATCTTGACTGGGCTATTCGATGCCATGGTCAGAAAGCACCTAGCGCCATAAGGTGCATTAAGACTGGCAGCGGACTTGGTGTAGGCATCCAGCGACTGGTGTCAGAAAGCACCTAGCGCCATAAGGTGCATTAAGACCGCGTTGCCTTCGTCCTCCACGACGATCAGGAGCGCCGCGTTCGTCAGAAAGCACCTAGCGCCATAAGGTGCATTAAGACAGGTCTTCGACTTGCTTGGGGTACAGGAAAGCCCATGTTAGAAAGTGCCTGGCGCCGTAAGGTGCATTAAGACTCCTGTGCCTTGCCCTTTGGCTTGGGGTGCGTCAGGTCAGAAAACATCTAGCGCCATAAGGTGCATTAAGACGCTGGTGTAGTGAACTGTCTGAGTGAGCTGCTGTTTCGCGTCAGAAAGCACCTAGCGCCATAAGGTGTATTAAGACGCTCGGCCATCTTCGCCCGGAGGCTCGACAAGTCTAGCTGAGTCAGAAAGCACCTAGCGCCATAAGGTGTATTAAGACCAGTAATCGCGCCCCATGCCGCCCTCGAGGACACCAATGGTCAGAAAGCACCTAGCGCCATAAGGTGCATTAAGACTCCCATTGTGAGTTCCTTCGGACTCGTCGTCGGACCACGTCAGAAAGCACCTAGCGCCATAAGGTGCATTAAGACCTTCGTAGCGGCGATGCCTGTAGTCGGGGTAGTTCTCAAGTCAGAAAGCACCTAGCGCCATAAGGTGCATTAAGACACTCTTCGGGCACATAGCTGAAACCCATGAGGACTTGTCAGAAAGCACCTAGCGCCATAAGGTGCATTAAGACACGGCCGGGGCTGAAGTTGGGGGACCAGTTAGTCGAAGGTCAGAAAGCACCTAGCGCCATAAGGTGCATTAAGACGGTGTCAACCGTGATCTTCGAGCAGTCAAGAATGGCGATGTCAGAAAGCACCTAGCGCCATAAAATGCATTAAGACACGATCTTACAACCTGCGGCGAAGAGTCGCTTCTTGATTGGTCAGAAAGCACCTAGCGCCATAAGGTGCATTAAGACAGAGGACCGCAGAATGCGCCAGAGCTCATCCATGATGTCAGAAAGCACCTAGCGCCATAAGGTGCATTAAGACGGCATGACGTCCGACTGCGTGGTGTAGAGAGCCTTACTGGTCAGAAAGCACCTAGCGCCATAAGGTGCATTAAGACTTGCTATGGCAGGCTCCCCAATGGAAGGAATCACGGTTGTCAGAAAGCACCTAGCGCCATAAGGTGCATTAAGACACGCCGATGGCGGTGAACTCCCTGGTTCCCTCGTCGAGTCAGAAAGCACCTAGCGCCATAAGGTGCATTAAGACGGAGTAGACACCGGAATGAGAGCGACTCGAGTCAAAAACGTCAGAAAGCGCCTAGCGCCATAAGGTGCATTAAGACCGGCAGGCATGACGCTTGGTGCAACGGACTCTGACACGGTCAGAAAGCGCCTAGCGCCATAAGGCGCATTAAGACGTTCACCCAGCTGCGATCCGCTCAGTGAGCATCGCTGCGAGTCGGAAAGCACCTAGCGCCATAAGGTGCATTATGACGAAGTTGAGAGCTTGCGTGTAGAAGTTCTTGACGATGGGGTCAGAAAGCGCCTAGCGCCATAAGGTGTATTAGGACGGGTGGTTGTTGGTTTGGGTCCAGCCGCAGGAGCGCGAACTCTTCGGCTAAGACGCGCCCCGCAGAAACAAACCGCCAGCAACTTGCGCACAGGCCAGTAGTGAAACCCGGGCCGCCCCTGTCTGCGGTGTTGGATGGGCTATTGAAACCCGGGCCGCCCCTGCTTCGCGTGAATCGCCGGATATTGGTGTTTCTCTTGAGGCGGGGGTGGTCTGGGTTTCGTGCTGCGCCCGAGAAGGCGTGGCGGGGGTGGTCTGGGTTTCGCGCAGCGCCCGACGCGGAGGCGTAGTGCGGCGGTCTGCCGGGGGAGCCCAGGGTGAGCTGCCGCGGCCACAGCTACTCAGTGGGGTCACAGGCCGATCGCGGGAAGGTGCTTGTTGCATCCGCGTGGATGGTGGCGATGGGAGAGAGACCCGGGAAACGCGGAGCCACGTAGTGAATCCCTCCCCAAGGCCTCTGGGCACGGGGAAAGCTACAATCCGGTCGAGCCATCAACAGATGTGACGCGCCAAGGCCTCTGGGTGCGGCGCAAGCCAGATGCAAGCCACCTTGGGTACCGGGTTCCACACAACGTGAGCGAGAGAGGCTATCGTCCCGATCGCGAGCGAATGGCAACCCGGATCTGTGCCACTACCTCGTCCATGTGGCGTAGGTCGGACCAGCGGATGCGAATCACCAGCCATCCTTCCACCTCGAGTCTCCTCTGACGCCGCTGTTGCGCTTCAACACTGTCGTGCACCTCCTCGACGGTGTTTCCGTACTTGACGCGGCCGTCAAACTCGATGGCAATCTTGAGGGCCGGAAGTGCGATGTCGATGAAGTAGGTGTTGTCGCGACAGTGGACTTCCTCCTGGGTCGTGAGCCCAGAAATTCCGGCGCGGAGCAACGCGAGTAACACCAGAGCCTCACCCGGTGACTCGCAACCGGCGTTCGCGTTGCGTGCAATCCACTCTGCGCGTCTCCTCCCTGGAGTATTGACGGGAAGCAGCGATGCTTCGGCGAGGAGGTCTCGGCGTGCTTCAGCGAGCCGAGCGCGTGACTCACTGGGTCGGAAGCGGTTGAAGTGTGACGCACGTGCCAAGCCCGCACAAGCCAGGACAAATGCCTGCTCGTCGCAGCATGTGCGGGCACAATCGACCAGGATGCGGCTGGGTGCGGCGATGCGAAAGCCAAGGAACTCTACGGAAGCTGCTGGCTGGCATGGCCGACACGTCCGCAGCGTCACGCCTGGAATGTGTTGGTCGCCCGGCAACGTCAGGGAAGGAAAATGCACGATCCGGCTGCATCCGCGTGTTGGCGCGTAAGCGATGAGCTCCTCAAGGCGTCCTTCTCCTGGCAAACCGAGCAGCGGTGCAGTAGCTGCCCCGCTGAGCACATGTGAGGGCAAACGAATACTCAGAGCGCTCAGTCTGGCTGCGAAGACGACATCCCGGCGCTGTTGAACCCCAAGGTCGGCAAGCGCCGCTGTCGGAACATAGATTCCGGACAAGAGCCGCACTATCTCTCGTGCCTTACACCGCCGATGCAATTGGACTTTGGTGCCGTGTACTCCTACAACCAACAGCTGCGATCTGATCGCAGTGATTTCATCGGGTGTCATAGCGGCTTCTCTCTCCCAGGGTGTGCTGACCAAACTCAAGGTCTTGTCTTGACTGTGCGCGGCCGCTGCCGGATCACACAAGCGCCAGATCCGGTCCTGTGGATAACTCGCTGCCACTGGGGACGAGAACGACGCGACGAGGAGGAAGCTCTCGCGTCGCAGGCGTCAAGAGGTGACCGCGGGCGGTGAGGGCATGGTCTGGTCGATGCAGGTGTGTGTCGAAGCGGCAATGAGGTGACCGTGAGTGGTAGGGCCATCGTGCCGGCCAGTTAAGCTGCCGCTTTTGCGTCTGATCGCACGGGAAGACGTGGGCGCGCTGACCTGTGGGGTCGGAAGAGCGGGCTGGTGATAGTGGGGCGGCCCGTCCCTGTGGTGGCGGAGGGGGTGGTGAAACCGGGGCCGCCCGTGTCTGTGGTGGCGGAGGGGGTGATGAAACCGGGGCCGCCCGTGTCTGTGGTGGCGGAGGGGGTGGTGAAACTGGGGCCGCCCGTGTCTGTGGTGGCGGAGGGGGTGATGAAACCGGGACCGCCCCTGCTTCGTATGAATCGCTACATATTGGCGTTTTTCCTGTGGCGCGGGTGGTCTGGGTTTCATGCGGCGTCCGACAGGGCGTGGCGCGGGTGGTCTGGGTTTCATGCAAAGCTCGAGAGGGGCAGGCAGGGGTGGTCTGGGTTTCATCGCGGATCAGACAAAGGCTAGGGGTGGAGGGAACTTTGCTCTAGATGCGACGAGGAAATCGGGACACGCCCCGGTCGCAGGTTCTCAGAGTGCCCGGCGTGCGGCGAAACGCATCACAACGGTAGCGGTGGTGGCCCCGATGCGCGTGGCGGTGCCATGGGAATGGACGTCGGGGTGGGCCGCCGACGGGGAGAGGGATTGTGCGGCGGTGCGACTGAGGGGACAGACGCCCGTTGACTGCGTGGCCGTGGTTGGAAAGGCGCGCGCGGGGGCGTCGTGAGGGGAAACGGTTGGTGGTGATGGGCATCCCGGTGCGCCCGGCGCGTGCGCGCACGCCCGCGGGTCAGCCGATGATGGGCTGCTCCTCGGGCATACGGATCACCCGGGAACGCTCCCGGAGTGCCAGGGCGGCCGCCACTGTCATCGAACCTGTGCGCCCGGCGAACATGAGGGCGATGAGAACGTACTTCGCACCAACGGGAAGAATCGGCGTGATGCCGGTGGATAGGCCGACCGTTGCAAACGCGGAGATTGTTTCAAACAGGATGATGTCGAGCGTGTAGTCCGTCATTGACAGGAGCAACACGACGGAGACGGCGACGAGGGCGAGCCCGAGGAGCGACACCGCGACCGCAAGGCGAATGGTGGAGGTGGGGATGCGTCGCCCGAAAGTTTCGATGTCCTGATCGCCTCGAGCCTCCGCGATGACCGCGAGGACGAGGACCGCGAAGGTTGTGACCTTGACGCCGCCGGCCGTTGACGCCGAGCCCCCGCCGATCATCATGAGGATGTCCTGGACGAAGTGTGTCTGTGAGCGCATGGCGCCCACGTCAAGGGCAGACAGGCCCGATGAGCGCGAATTGACGCCGGCAAGCAGCGCGTTGAGGATCTTGGAGGGCGTGTCGATCGCGCCGAGAGTGGTGGGATTGTGCCACTCGGTGAGAGCCAAAGCAAGAGCTCCGACGAAGGCGAGAATCAGGTACGTGGACAGGGTGAGCTTCGTGTGAAGCCGCCAGCGGCGGGGCGTCCGAAGGTGTGTGGACACGTCCATGATCACGGGGAACCCGATGGCCCCCACCGTGGTCCCCAGGATGATCGGGACCAGCATCCACCAGTCCGTGACGTGGGGGGACAGCCCGCCGGGAAGGATCACGAAGCCCGCGTTGTTAAAGACCGAGATAGCCATGAAAAGCGCATCCCAGGCCGCCCGACCGGGGTCGAGCCCCATGGAGAGGAAGCGGGGGAGGAACGCGGCCGCCAGGAGAAACTGCATGGACAGGGAGGTCGCGATGACTGCCTTGAGAAGCGTGGAGATCTGTCCCATGGCGCCCGTCTTGGTTTCCTGGGTGGCGAGCATGCGCTGGGTCAGGCCGAGGTGGCGAGACACGGCGAAGCCGAGGATCGAGGCCAGCGTCATCACGCCCAGGCCGCCGACGACGATACCCAGGGCAATGACCGCCTGCCCAAATGGTGACCAGTAGGTAGCAGTATCGACGGTTGTGAGCCCCGTGACGCACACGGCGGACACCGCGGTGAACAGGACATCGACGAAGGGAGCGGAGGTGTCCGAGGCGGAGGCGAAAGGCAGCATGAGCAGCGCCGTGATGACGCCGATAATGAGGGCAAAAGTGCTGATCGCGAGGCGTGCCGGGTAGTAGCGGGCTTGCTTGGCAAGCCACGCGCGCACGCGTTGGGCTGGCGAGGAGGGAACCTGCGGGTGTGGTCCCTTGGGGCCGCCCTGGACCGGGCGGACGATGGGGGAGGGCTGCGGGCTGAGAGTTTCCGCTGAAATGACGGGCGTTGTGGCCGGTGCGCGCCCGTGGATCAGGAAGCGTGCGGCGCCGGGTTCGGCAGGCAGGCGGGGGCTGCCTGCTCGCCGTTTCCGCCCGTTGCGTGCCGGTACCATCATTGCTCCTTAACGACTCTGCAACAAACGTGGATAAAGTTGCAGTTTCCATGTGGTTGGGCAGTAGTATATTTCGTGAGGCTACGTAAGCGGTGAACGAACGGGTTTGGCGCGCCTCGCGAGCATAACTGGGAGTCATTGATGGAACAGCAGTCGGCGCCGCGCTTCATGACTGTCACCGAAGTGGCGGACATCATGCGCGTCTCTAAGATGACTGTGTACCGGTTGATTCACAGCGGTGACATGCCCGCGATTCGCGTCGGAAAGAGCTTCCGTGTTCCGGAGGCTGCGGTCGCCCAGATGATCCAGGCCGGTATGGCCGATCACTCCGGTGGCGAGGCCCGGGTCATTGGCGGGTAGTATAGGCACGATGTGCCCGTCTCGGGCACCCATCATCCATCAGCGGTAGTACCTCTGCCGCACACACTACGAGGGAGGAACCCCATGGGCTCCGTCATCAAGAAGCGCCGCAAGCGCATGGCGAAGAAGAAGCACCGCAAGCTCCTGCGCAAGACGCGTCACCAGCGTCGCAACAAGAAGTGAGCGAGCGGAGGCCCGGCCTTTTGGTCGGGCCTCTCGTGTATCTGGGCCCCTATACTTGGGTGTTATGGAACGCACCATTATTCATGTTATGCGCCACGGTGAGGTGGACAATCCGAACGGTGTTTTGTATGGGCGTCTGCCTGGTTTTGGGCTGACGGAGCTGGGCCATGCGATGGCTGCTCGCGCCGCGGAGTACCTGGTGGATTCGGGTGCGGATATTACGCGTGTGATTTCTTCGCCGCTGCTGCGCGCGCAGTTGACGGCGGCGCCGACGGCGGCGGCGTATGGGCTGACGATTGAGTCGGATCCGCGTCTCATTGAGTCCGATAATGTGTTCGAGGGGCTGCCGGTGAATTCGAATCGGGCGATGCTGGCGAATCCGAAGTACTACAAGTACTACTGCAATCCGCTGCGTCCCTCGTGGGGTGAGCCGTATCGCGATGTTGCGTCGCGCATGAGCGCGGCACTGTCGTCGGCTTTGCGTGCGGCGCGGGGGCACGAGGCTTTGGTGGTGTCGCATCAGAATCCGATCGTGACGCTGACGCGTTTCGTGAATGGCCAGCCGTTGCCTCATTCTCCGAAGTCACGCCACTGCGCGCTCGCGTCGATCACGTCGTTCATTTTTTCGGGTGCGACGCTTGTGGGTACGTCCTACGCGGAGCCTGCGGCGGACCTCGTCGCGATTGCGAAGGATATGACGCCGGGGGATTCGCAGGCGGATCTGCGCCGCTGACCGTAGCGTCCGGGCTGACCGCAGCGGCGGGGGTATCGGGTCGCGCTGCGGTAGGGCGCGTCTGAGGCGCGCGATAAGCAGCGCCTGAGGTGGATGGTAACGGTGTCCCTTAGTGGGCCTCGTCGCCCGAGGCCTCGGTGGGGTCGGATGCGTCGCCGTCGGAGCGCTTGCGGCGCTCGCGCTCGCGGCGTTCTTCCTCGCGGCGCTTACGCTGGATGTCGCGCTCGAGGCGGAAGAGGAACTCGGGGTCGTCGTCGGGAGCGGAGGGGCGCTTGGGGGCCTGGGGCGTGCGCGTCTGCTTCTTTTCTGCGCGGGATACCCACCGCAGGACGAGACACGCGATGGGGTCGATGGCGGCGACTGTCGCGGTGAACAGGATGATCATGAGCCATATCGGCTTGGCGATTTTGCCGGGCATCTCGTCTTCGGGCGTGCGGTGCCAGTCGGCAGCAGCGTAGATGGTGACTGCGAGCATTGCGACGACGAGGGCGATTCTGGCCATGCCCCTAGCATAGGGGCGTGGGGCGCCTCACGCTGGCGCGTTCACTCCCGGAGCAATCGGGGGCGTTCCGTGTGGCGCTTAGGTGCGCGTCACGCGGGGGAGCGCTGCGTACGAGGGGGCGGCGCCCGGCGCGAGGACCGCGGTCGAGCCGGCCCGGATACCGTCGGCCACGGCCTCGTCGAAGGGCTTGCCGAGGGCTATCGCGGCCGCCAGTGCACCCACGCACGCGTCCCCGGCGCCGGTGGTGTCCACGGCCTCGCCGAGGGTGAGAGCGGGGCAGTGCCCGGCCTGGCTGCCTGACGCCCACGCAGCCCCATCCGCGCCCAGGGTGACCATGACGTGCTTGGGGCCGAGGCCTCGTAGTGCGCGCGCGACGCCGATCGCTTCCATGGGGCCAGAGGGGGCGGGCATGCCGAGCGTGAGGCCGGCCTCCGTCTCGTTGACAACGAGGATGTCCGTGCGCGCCATGAGCGCGGGGTCCGTCGGGCGCGCGGGGGCGAGGTTGAGCAGGACGCGCGCGCCGAAGGAATGCGCCCATGCGAGGGCTTCGGCGTTGGCGCGCTCGGGGATCTCCGCCTGGAGGACGACGATGTCGGAGGGGGCGGGGAACAACGAGGCCTTGGCTGGTGTGATGCTCACAGTCGCGTTCGCGCCTGCGTCCAGGAGGATCGTGTTCTCTCCCGATGCGGCCACCGTGATGAGTGCGGTTCCCGAGGGGCCGTCGGCCTCGCGCAGGTGCGTGACGTCCACGCCGTGGGATGCCAGGTCGCAGCGCAGGCGCTGGCCCGAGGGGTCTGAGCCGAGCGCGCCGACAAAGACGACGGTCGCACCCGAGTGTGCGGCGGCGGCAGCCTGGTTCGCGCCTTTGCCGCCGAGGCTGTAGGTGAGCGAGGTGCCAGAGAGTGTTTCGCCGGGGGAGGGGAAACGGTCGACCGTGACCGTGACATCCTGGTTGATGGAACCGACGACAATGACGCGTGCCATGAGCGCTCCTTTGCGATGGGATGCTCTATTGTGCCACGTCACAGTGGTGTCGTCGCGTATTGTGGCGGCTCCTTGGCGAAGTTGGTGGTGCGGGTTAGCCCATACGAAGTGTTAAGTGCAGCTTCATTCGCGCACTAGTTTCCTGCAATACTGCTAAACGGTTGATTTGTGGTGAACTAATCGCCGTGCGCACGCTCCGCTTCTTCATCTCCTCGCGAGCGGCAGGTCCCACCTGCCGCGTCGCCACAGTCCCCTCACAGGTGATCCGAGGGGCGGCCTCGGCCCCCGCGCTCAACATGCGCACCGTCGCCACGGACGGCGAATACGCGGACGGTCCGGCGCGCGTCCTCCTCCCGCTCCTCGGCATCTACGCCCTCGGCACCGTCTCTCTCCAGGGCTTCAACCTCGTCTACCTGCGCGTCGCCCAAGACATCGGCGCGGGGGACGCCTCCGGCCTGATCACCGCGATTCCCGGCATCGTCCTCGGCGTCGCCTGCTTCCTCTACGGGACCCTCGGCGACTTCATCCCGCTGCGACGCATCGTCGACGTGGGCATCGCGCTCATCGTGGCCGGGTCGCTGCTCGGCTTTGCCTTCTCCTCGTCCCTGGTCGGCGTCATCGTCGCCCGCGCCCTCCAAACCTTCGGATACCAGGCGGCCGCCTCCGCGTACATGATCCTGGCGACCGCCATCCGCGACCCGAAGAAACGGGGCCTCTACGTGGGCCTCATGTGCGCGGCCTTCCAGGGCGGCACCGCGATCGGCATGCTCTCGGGCGGCATCCTCGCCGACATCAACTGGGCATTCCTCCTCCTCATCCCCCTGGCCGGCCTGGCGTGCCTGCCCCTCATGGGGCGTCGAGTCCCCGCGCGTGCCCACGCCGGACGCGTCGATATCGTCGGCCTCGCGATCTTCTCCTCCCTGGCGCTCCTGCTCACCCTGGCCGCAGCGAACCCCCGCTGGTGGCTCATCGCCGGCCTCGTCCTCGGCGGCGTCCTCTTCTGGCGCTACATTGGGCGTGCGCGCGCCCCCTTCATCACGCGCTCCTTCTTCACGAACGTGCCGTGGGCGCGCTCGATCAGCCTCATCCTGATCGTCTACTGCATGAACTTCACGGTCGCGCCCCTCATGAACGGCATCGGCGCCGCCTACTACGGGCTCACGCCTGCCCAGGTGTCCGTGCGCCTCCTGCCCGCCTACTGCGTCGCCCTGACCACCGCCATGACGTCGGGCGCCGTCATGTCCCGCATCGGACGCGGCCGCACCGTGCGCGCGTGCATCGGCTTCATCCTGACGGGCACCGCCCTCCTCGTGCTGTGCATGAGCATGGGAACGTGGGTCATCACCGCCGCGATGTGCCTCATTTACGCGGGCTTCGGCGCCCTGTTCACACCCATCTACGACACCGTGTTCGCGACCGTCGCCCCCGGACAGAATGGGCGCGCCGTCGCCATGAACGACCTCGCCATGCAGGGCAGCGCCGCGATCGGCATCGGCGTGTTCACGCCGTGGCTCGCCTCGGACGCATTCCGGGCTGTCGCCCTCGTCTGCGTCGTCGCCGCAGTGACCGGCATCGCGGGCGACTGGCTGCACGAATACCTGTACCGCCGCGGGCGCTGAGCTACTTTCTCACCCGCGGTACATGCGCGCGCGGAGTGCGAGTGGTCGTGCTCCTCGGCGTGCGGTTGCTTGTGGCGTCATCCTTGTCCTGCCGGTGGGAGGTTGGGGTCGAACCAGTCGGGGATGCGTCCGGGCTGGTCGATCAGCTGTTTGGGATCACCGTTGGATCCATCTGAGGGGTTGCCTACCGTGTAGTAGTAGGTGGAGGTTTGCTCGCCCAGTCGCGTCGTCGCCGAGACCACGGCGTGGTACTCCTCGTGGGTCCACAGGAATTGGACGATATCAACTCCGTTGGAGGTCCAGCGCTTTTCGGAGAGCTCAAATCCGAGGGGGAGGAGGCGAGCGCTGTAGGTGTCGCGGATCAGGTCGGTGTCCAGCTCGGTAAAGAAGAACATGCGCGAGTGGAAAGAATATACGTTCTTTCCGTCATCCATGTAGGCAGCAATGAAGTAGTTGTCCTTGTATGCCATGAAGTTCTCGGCGGTGACGAGCTCATTACGTGCCGTGATGATGGTGGGCTCGAGGTCGTGCTGGAATGCCTCGACGGATTTCACCGGGGGGGCGCTCGGGGTCATGGATCCTCCAAGAAATGGTGCGCATGCGGCGCATGTGATAACTGAAAAAAGTGTGAGAAGGGCGGTGAAGAACTTCCTCATGAGGGCGGATTCCCTCCAATGACGCTGGCGATATCCTGGTTCGCCTGGGTGTCCTTCTGGAAGTAGCCGCTGTGTTGATCCCACGGTCGATAGGAGCTCGGAGCGGGACCGACGTCCCCTGAGAGGTGCTTGTAGCCATCCATCGTGTCGGGGTTCTTCCCGAACCAATCATCCGGTCCGACGCCCTGCACCACATCGTGAAGGTAGGGAGCAGCGCTCACATAGAGGTGTCCCTCAGGGACGTGGAACTCGCCCACGTCCTGGACGCCTGATCCGGGCGAGCCAAACTGGACAAGATCGTCGATGACGCCGTCTCCCACGAGTGTCGCGGCGATGCCCGCCGTGGTCGATCCATAGGAGTGGCTGGCGACGGTGATGTGGGCATCGCCAGCACCGTGCTCGCGCACAGCATCGATGCCGTTCAAGAAGCGTGCTAGCTTCGGTGCGCCGTTGTTAGCCATCCAGGTGTTTGATGCTCCGACGAGACTGCCTGGGGCGTCGTATCCGAAGAACTCGACCATCGCGACCTTTTCTCCGGGCTTTGCGGCCGCTTGCGCCGCTTGTCGCATGACTGTGGCGTGACCGTCGTAATCGAGGATGGAGCCGCCTTCGCCGTTCCCTGCGACGCTCGTCGTCATGCCGGGCACGATGACGCCGATGTGCTGAGAGTCGTCGGGGTTATTCTGTGAGACGGCCGCGAGTATATTTGGCCCGCTCGGGTCAAGCTGCATCAGGTAGCGGGGAACACCGTCGGACTCGTTCTTGAGGGTTGCGTCGATGTTATCGAGCGCTGTCACGCGGTCTTTCAGGCGTTTCTCTTCAGCGAGTAACCCGGCATTCTCAGGCGTCACGGGGATGGACGTGCCGTAAGTATCGTAGAACTGCTGGAGTTCATCCTCTGCCTGCTTCTGAAGGCGCGGAAGCATGATGCGGTTCGCCTGATTGCGCGACGTGTAGTCGACGCCCTCGAGGTTGCCGATGACGTCCGGATGCTGCTCGATCATCCACTGCTTGTCCTTCTCGGACAAGGCATTCCACCAGGTTGCTACTTGCTCAGGAGAAGCACTCTTCGGAGGTAGCGTCGGGCGACTTGAACCCGTAGCGGTGTAATGCACGCCGTTGTCGAAAGTTCCCTTATCGAGGGCTCTGATCATCGTCGCTAGCTCGAGGGCAAGAGCGTCGGCCTCGGCAATAATTGCGGCGATACGCTGAGTGATTCGCGCCAGGAGCTTCGTGCGGTTAAGGGGATCCTTCAGGAAATCGATGATTTCGTCAGCGACAGAACGAAGGAAAGAAGCAACTCCGCTCGTATCAATGTGGATGCTGTACGAATCCGCTAACTGCTTGACGTCTTCGACATCAGCCTTAATCTTGCTGATGCCTTGCACAGCTTCTGAAGCGATTTCACTCGCACCGATCAAGTAATTGACCAGGTCTTCGATCGCTTTGATGCGCTTACGGAGCTTATCCTGGGCAGCCGTTACGGTCCGTCCAGTGCCGGTCAGGCTATTGAGGTCGGCGACGAGGTCATCAGCAGCGGTCTGCAACTGCTGCTGCATGGAGGTGCACTTGGAGGAATAGTCCCGAAGGGGGGTGGGGTCCCATTGAAGAACGCTCAACCAGTTCACGGCTTCACCACCGAACCCGGGGCAACCGCGCCCATCGGGGCATGCGCGCCCGCCGTGTAGGAATCATTGCTCATCGTGGCCTCCGCGTAAACGGTGAGTAGTGCTGTAGGTCATCCTACCTGACAGGCGGTCGTATTTCGTCGCCCGGCGAGGCCTCGTGAGCGGGTGGAGCCCCGGCCTCGTCGATGAAAATCTACGCAATCACGAGAGCGATCGCCGCGAGAATACTCCACGACAGCGTGAAAAAACCGGTGTTGCGCAGCACCGTGATGAGGTCGCGACCCGAGGCGCCGGTGAGGACCGGCAGGCTCACGCCGACCGCCCACGCGCCCGCGCCCACGCCCAGCGCGCACGTCGCCAGCGGATGCAAGCCAACCCCCGCGCCGAGCACCGCGATCATCATGACCGGAAGCCACGCGCACGCCGCAAACACCCAGCGCGACGTCCGGTCCCCCAGGCGCACCGTCGCCGTCATCTTGCCCGACTCACGGTCCGTCGGAATATCTCGAATGTTATTGGCCATCAGCAGGGCCACCGACAGCAGGCCCAGGGCCGACGCGCTCATCCACAGCCACCACGGGGCCGACTGCACCTGCGTCCACGTCGTGCCCACGCACGCCAGCAGGCCAAAGAACACGAACACCATGAGCTCCGACAGTCCGATGCCCATATAGGCGTAGGGGTGCTTGCCGCCCGTATAGAACCACGCCGCGACCACGGCCGCGACGCCCGCAGCGATCAGCCACCAGGTACCAGAAATCGCAACCAGCGCCAGGCCCGCGACCCCAGCCAGTGCAAACGAACCCAGCGCCGCCGCCAGCACAGTCTTCGGCTTGGCGAGGCCCCCGCCCGTCAGGCGCGCAGGCCCCTTGCGATTATCATCCGTCCCGCGAATGCCATCCGAATAATCATTCGCATAATTGACCCCCACCTGCAGGGCCAGCGCCACCAGGAGCGCCAGGGACGCGCGCAGCGTGCTGAAGCCCCCCAGGTAGTGCGCGGCCGCCGACCCCACGATCACAGGTGCGGCGGCGGCAGGGAGGGTGCGCAGGCGAGCGCCTTCAATCCAATTCGAAACGGAAGCCATGCCCACCAGTGTAGTTGGAGCGAACGCTCGCCCGGGCAGCGGGCTAGCGCACCCACTCCCGTTCAGTGCCCGAGGCCTCGGCGGCGGCCTGCGCTGCGGCAGCGCGGTCGACCTTGTCGAACCCCAGGTAGGGGAGGGCCTCGACCGCCACAACCCGGCGGGGAGCCTGCGCGCGACCAATACGAGCCGCCGTGTGCTCGCGGACCGCGGAACCAAGCTCAGCCATCTCCAGCGAATCCGCCGGCACCTGCTCCGGAACCACCAGCGCAGTCACCACGTGCCCCCACTTCTCGTCCGGCGTCGCCATGATCCACGCGTCCGCCACGCCCTCGAACGAGCGCACCGCGCGGCGCACCGGCCCCGGTGCGATCGACAGGCCGCCCGAGACGATCACGTCATCCGCGCGGCCGCGCACCTCCACCGTCCCGGAAGCCCGGATAATGCCCAGGTCTCCCGTGAGCAGCCAACGGTGGCCACCCTCGTCGAAGAAAGGGCTCTCCGCGTCCAAGTAGCGGGTCATGAGCGTCGGGCCGTGGATCGCCAGGCGCGTACGCCCGTCCCAATCCACCGCGCGCACCGACGAGCCCGGCAGGGGCTTGCCGTCGTAGACGCAGCCGCCCGCAGTTTCCGTCATGCCGTAGGTGAGGTGCACCTTCAGGCCAGCCTCGGTCGCGCGTGCGAACAGCTGCTGGTTGGTCGCCGCCCCGCCCACGAGGATCGCCGTCAGCGAGCGCATCGGCCCCACGACCTCCTCGCCAGCCTCGAGGCACTGGGCGAGCTGGGTTGGCACGAGCGACAGGTAGCCGGGCATGTCGTCCTGCGTGGCGCCCTGAATCGCGGGCAGGAGTGCACGGGGGTCGAAGCCTTCGGAGATGTCGACGATCTGCGGATTCGTCTCCGCGACCGCTGCTCGCAGCAGGATCATCGCGCCAGCGATGTGGTGCGCGGGCATCGCTAAGATCCAACGGCCCGGGCCATCCAGGGCAAGCTCGGTCGCTTTCGCCGAGGCCACGAGTGCCTCGATCGACAGGCCAACGAGGCGCGGGGAGCCCGCGCTTGACCCCGACGTCGGGACGACCAGGTCGATGCCGTCGAAGAAATGCGGATCGTGGTTCATGCGCTCGGCGAGGCCGGGGTAGCGGTCCGCCGGGAAAGCCTCCTCGGGGGGCGCCGCAGAGCCGCGAAGGGTTGCCGGGGGCACATCCTCAGGTGCGCGCAAGACGACGACCGTGTGCGGCGCCGGATGATTCGGGTCTGCCTGGCGCGCCTCGTAGAGTTCCACGAGCTTATGAATCGATGCATTCGTCAGAGCGACCGCACCGATAGCGGTGCCTCCGGGCACAACAAGAAGTCGCGGCGCAGTCATGATGAGCCTCCCAAAGTCGACGGCGAACGCATATGCAACCAGGATAAGCTCTTGCGTTCTCGCAGGTGGTGAGGGGCCTCGCGGCAATAATCACGTTTGTCGGTCGAAATGGCTAAAATGCGCCCAATTCCTTGTGGCAGATAACGCAGCTGAAAATTCAATGGAATCTCCACGTGGGCATGCATGAGGTTATACGATAGGACACGATGCTCAAAAAACTTTCCTTGAGAACCAGATGGGCGATTGGCGTCGTGAGCGCCCTCGTCCTCATTGTCGTCTGCGCCGGCATCGTGTATGCGGCCAACTACTCCGGACGTGCCCTGCCGGGTACGTCCGTCGCCGGTACGTCCGTCGCTGGCATGACTCGCGACCAGGTGATCGCCGCCGTCAACGAGCGCGCCGACGCCGCTACCGTCACGCTCACCGTCGAAGGCAAGACCACCGAGGCCTCGCTTAACGAAGCAGGTATCACGGTCCAGGCCGACGAGACTGCCGACGCCGCCATGAAGGGCTCAACGTCCTTTCCCGCGTTCGTCAGCGCCCTCTTCTCCGAGCGCGACGTCGAGCCCGTCGTCACCGTCAGCGAAGAGTCCGTCAAGAAGCTCGCCGCGGCCGCGAACTCGATGCTCACCTCGGACGTGAAGGACGCTGCGGTCATTGTTGCCGAGGACGGCGAATCCTTCACCTTCACGCCCGCGCAAAAAGGAAACGGCGTGTCCACCGAGGACGTCGCCTCCGCCGTCAAGCAGGCGGGGGCCACCCTCACCTCCGTCACCCAGGACGTGAGTGTGCGCGAGATGGAACCCTCCATCACCACCGAGAACGCCGAAGCCGCCGCCGAGAAGGCCAACGCCCTCCTCGAGACGAGTATCGAAATCTCCGACGGCATCGACACCTTCACCGCCAAGCGCTCCGACAAGGTCCAGTGGGTCGAATTCCTCACCAAGGCCGACGGCAGCCTCGACACGCCCTCGATCAGCATCGTCAAGGTCGCCGACTGGGTCAACGCCCTGGCCGCCAAGACCGACGTCAAGCCCGAAAACCGCGTCGACAACGTCGACTCCGAAGGCAACGTCCTGACCGTTGCCCGCGAAGGCAAGAAGGGCCTCAAGACCAACAACACCGAACAGATCACCAAGGACGTCGTCGCCGCCATGACCGACGGCAAGGCCTACGAGGGCCTGTTCCACTACGACGACGTCGAGCCCGGCTCTGAGACCAAGCATGTCGCCGAAGGCACCGAAAACCTGGTCTACCAGGCCGCCGAGGGCGAAAAGTGGGTCGACATCAACCTCACCGATGCCTCCGTCACCGCCTATGTCGGCGGCAAGGTCGCCGGCGGCCCCTTCTACATGGTCCCCGGTGCCCCCGACACGCCGACCGTCACCGGCACCTTCCACGTCTACCTCAAGTACGACGTGCAGACCATGCGCGGTGAAAACGCCGACGGCTCCAAGTATGAGACCGAAGGCGTCCCGTGGGTCACCTACTTCACCGGGTCCTACGCCATGCACGGTGCCCCCTGGCGTTCCTCCTTCGGTTGGAGCGGCTACGGCGGTTCCCACGGCTGCGTGAACATGCCCGTCAATGCCGCGAAGTTCATCTACGACTGGACCGACATGGGCGACACGGTGGTCGTGCACTACTGACGCGCGCCGTGCGCTGCTGATCGCCACTGAGCATCGAGGGTGGGCCGGAACCGAGAGGGGTTCCGGCCCACTTTGTCATGTCCGTGGCGGGTGTTTGTGGCCCCACGGGTGCCGCAGCCAGGCCCTGTTGGCCAGGTGGACCGGTGGCCTGAAACCATCGTCGCCTTTGCTTGCTTGTGTCTGTGTGGGATTGAAACCGCGGTCGCCTTTGCGGGTGGGAAATCGGCGTTTTTGCGCCGTGTTGGGCGAGTTTTGTCGCGGAAGTGCCGCTGGAGGGGCTGTGCTGGACGGCTTTTGATTGGAGGCGGCTTTGACCCACGCCGCGGCATACGGTGGGGCGAGGCAAGTCAGACACGGTAGTCTGCTCCTAATGGCAGCGGGCCGACGTGCCCGACCTCAACGTATGGCAGGTGCTCCATGTTCTTCTGTAACGATGCGCTACACCCCCACGGCAACGGCCTGGGGGCCGACGAGTGGTGGAAGGGCGCGGTCGTCTACCAGATCTACCCGCGCTCCTTCAAGGATTCCAACGGCGACGGCTTCGGTGACCTCGAGGGGATCCGTTCCAAGCTCGACTACCTGCAGGCCCTCGGCGTGGACGTCCTGTGGCTTTCGCCGATCTACGCCTCCCCGCAGGCCGACAACGGCTACGACATCGCCGACTACTACGACATCGACCCGATGTTCGGCACCCTGTCGGATTTCGACCGCCTGCTGGAGAGCGTCCACGAGCGGGGCATGCGCCTCGTCATGGACCTGGTCGTCAACCACTCCTCCGACGAGAACCCGTGGTTCGTCGAGTCGCGTTCCTCGCGGGATAACCCGAAGCGTGACTGGTACATCTGGCGCGATCCTCGCCCCGGGTGCGTGGGCGGCGAGGCCGGAGCTGAGCCCAACAACTGGGGGTCCTTCTTCTCTGGCTCGGCTTGGGCGTGGGACGAGGCCACGGGACAGTATTACCTGCATCTGTTCCACAAGAAGCAACCCGACCTGAACTGGGACAACCCGCAGGTTCGCGCGGCCGTCTACGAGATGATGAACTGGTGGCTCGACCGCGGCGTCGACGGCTTCCGCATGGACGTCATCAACCTGATCTCGAAGAACCCGGGCCTGCCCGACGGGATCGTCTACCCCGGGCGCGCGTGGGGCGAGGGCTTCCCGCACTTCTCGCAGGGTCCCCACCTGCACGAATATCTCGCGCAGATGCGCCGCGAGGTCTTCGAGGACCGCAGCGGCACCATGACGGTCGGCGAGTGCCCCGGCGTGCGCCGCGACAACGTCCTGCTCTTCACGGACCCGGCGCGGCGCGAGCTCGACATGGTGTTCCAGTTCGACCACGTCGACCTCGGCCTCGAAGCGGGGAAGTTCCATCCGCGCCCGCTGCGGCCCGGCGAGCTCGCCGACTGTTTGAGCGCCTGGCAGGAGGCCCAGGGCGAGGTCGGGTGGAACAGCCTCTACCTGGATAATCATGACCAGCCGCGCGCCGTCAGCCGCTTCGGTGACGAGGAGTGGCGCTACGAGTCGGCCACCGCCCTGGCTACCGCCCTGCACATGCTGCGCGGCACGCCCTACGTGTACCAGGGAGAGGAGCTCGGCATGACCAACGGCGTCTTCGGTGGCATCGAGGACTATCGGGATGTCGAGGCGCTGCGCTACTACCGTGAGGCGGTGGAGTCGGGGGAGAGCCCCGAGGCCGTCCTGAAGGGGCTGGCCTTCACCGGCCGCGACAACGCGCGCACCCCCGTCCAGTGGGACGCAAGCGAGAACGCGGGCTTCACGGAGGGCACCCCGTGGATCGGCGTCACCCCGAACTATCGCGAGATCAACGCCGCCTCCCAGGTCGACGACCCTTCCTCCGTGCATGCCTACTACCGCGCGCTCGCGGACATCCGCCACGGCCTGCCCGTCATCGCGGCCGGTGCGTTCGAGCGTATCGACACTCCCTCGCCCGCGATCTTCGCCTATCGCCGCACCCTCGGCGAGGCCGTGGCAACGGTCCTCGTCAACCTCTCCTCCCAGCCCGCCTCCCTCGGTGATGCGATGCGCGGGGTGAGCGGGGGTCTCCTCCTGGCCAACCGCGACCTGTCCGAGGAGGACCGGGGAGTACCGACAGTCCTGGAGCCATGGGAGGCGCGCGTCTACCTCACGTGAGACGGGCGGAGCCCCAGGATCGGCGAGATCCCCGGGCTCCGTATCGGGGCTGCCGACGAGCAAGGCTGCCCGATGAGCAGCTGCCGATGGGCGACGCCTCAGTAGTAGTAGGGATAATCCTCCCAGTGGGGGGCGCGGTGCTCGAGGAAGGCGTCGCGCCCCTCTTGGGCCTCGGCCGTCATATAGGCCATGCGCGTGGCCTCCCCGGCGAAGACCTGCTGGCCGGCCAGGCCGTCGTCGGCCAGGTTGAAGGCGAACTTCAGCATGCGGATGGCCTGGGGGGACTTCGTCGCGATGGTTGAGGCCCACTCCAGGGCGGTCTCCTCGAGCTGGGCGTGCGGGACGGCGCGGTTGATGACGCCCCAACGCTCGGCGTTCTGAGCGTCGTAGCGCTCGGCGAGGAAGAAGATTTCGCGCGCCCGCTTGTCGCCGGCCTGTCGGGCCAGGAGCGCCGAGCCGTAGCCAGCGTCGAAGGATCCGACGTTCGCGTCGGTCTGCATGAAGGCCGCGTGCTCGATGGACGCCACCGACAGGTCCGCGACCACGTTGAGGGAGTGGCCGCCGCCTGCCGCCCATCCGGGGACGGCCGCGATGATGACCTTCGGCATCGTGCGGATCAGGCGCTGAACCTCGAGGATATGGAGGCGTCCGGCGCGCGCGGGGTCGATCTGCTCGCGGCGCTGGGCGGTGGCGGCCTCGGGGTCCGCCCCCTCGACCTCGTAACGGTAGCCGTCGCGGCCTCGCACCCTCTGGTCGCCGCCCGAGCAGAAGGAGTATCCGCCGTCTCGCTCCGAGGGACCGTTGCCCGTCAGGATGACGGCCGCGACCGAGGAGGTCTGGCGCGCGTGGTCGAGCGCGCGGTACAGCTCGTCGACCGTCCCAGGGCGGAAGGCATTGCGGATGTCGGGGCGGTCAAAGGCGATGCGCACGACCGGCATGTCGGCGCCCTTGGGGCGGCCGTCCACCTCGGGGCCGCGCGAGATGCCGCGGTGGTAGGTGATGTCGGCAAAATCGAAACCCTCGACCTCGCGCCAGCGGGTCGGGTCGAAGGTGTCGGAGACGAAGGGGAGAGCGCTCATGTGTCGGATTCTAATCGACGAGGCGGTTGCAGGCGTCGGGGTGCGTGTGCTCGAGAGGGGAGGTGGCGTTACCGACGAGTCGGGGCCGACAAGCTCATGTGGGGCTATGGGGTGCGCAAGCTAACCAAACGAAACAAAGTCTACTGCGCAGTAACCATTCTATGAGCCTTCTTGACAGGCGCAGCTGTGTTCTGTGAGACGCGCCTACATACCACGTGTCCAATCGCTCTAGAGAGTCTGTCACTTTGTCGCACTTACTGCGCAATTGATTACGAGGTGATGTGTGTAGGAGTTGTTGATAGTGCGAGTTTGCGTGATAATATTACCGGGAAGTAAGGAGTGTTCTTGTGAACGCAGCGCAGCAACCGACGCTCATGCGCATTCCGATGCGCACGCTCAGTCATCAAACGCGTTACGCCCTCGAAGGCGTCGACGACATCCTTGTGTACAAGATAGCGATGACGACGCGTTTCCGTGGCGTGACTTGCCGCGAGGGGCTCCTCCTGCACGGACACGCTGGTTGGGGAGAGGCCGCGCCCTTCTGGAACTACGGCGATCTGGAGTCCTCGCGCTGGCTGGCCGCAGCCCTTGAATCCGCTCGCCGTTTCCCGCCGGTGCCTCGGCGCAAGTTCGTGCCCGTCAACGTCACGATCCCCGTCATTTCGCCTGAGGAAGCCTACGAGCGCGTGAAGGCCTCGGGCGGCTGCGCGACTGCGAAGATCAAGGTCGCTGAGCCCGGCGTCAGCGTTGGGCGAGACTGCGCGCGCATCGCCGCCGTCGCCGACGCCCTGCGTGAGACCGTGGGCGGGCAGGCGA